>Ga0131853_10014876_pt1 | contig 14244 bp, 14 predicted proteins | sample TergutLab28metaG_FD_92764 | JGI IMG/M metagenome (GOLD analysis project Ga0131853, IMG submission 92764) | Labiotermes labralis P1 segment gut microbial communities from Petit-Saut dam, French Guiana - Lab288 P1 (version 2) (version 2) | ecosystem: Host-associated > Arthropoda: Insects >... | reverse complement strand
TCACCCGGATCGTGGGCAGCCTCGGCATCTACACCAAGATCGACTTCAACGCGAAGACGGTCGCGGAATGCCACAGCACGTCCTCGATCTTCCGCGGCTACAGCATCTTCATGAAGGGCAAGGACCCCCGGGACGCGCACTTCATCACCAGCCGGATCTGCGGGATCTGCGGCGACAACCACGCCACCTGCTCGGTCTACAACCAGAACATGGCCTACGGCGTCCGCCCGCCGCACCTCGGCGAGTGGATCATCAACCTGGGCGAGGCCGCGGAGTACATGTTCGACCACAACATCTTCCAGGAGAACCTGGTCGGGGTGGACTACTGCGAGAGGATGGTGGCCGAGACCAACCCGGGCGTGCTGGAGCAGGCCAACCACACCGAGGCGCCGCACGCGGGCGAGCACGGCTACAAGACCATCGGCGACATCATGCGGTCGCTGAACCCCCTGGAGGGCGAGTTCTACCGGGAGGCCCTAGCGGTCAGCCGGTCCACCCGGGAGATGTTCTGCCTGATGGAGGGACGCCACGTCCACCCGTCGACGCTGTACCCCGGCGGGGTCGGCACCGTCGCGACCGTGCAGCTGTTCACCGACTACCTGACCCGGCTCATGCGCTACGTCGAGTTCATGAAGCGGGTCGTGCCGATGCACGACGACCTGTTCGACTTCTTCTACGAGGCGCTGCCCGGGTACGAGGAGGTCGGCCGGCGGCGGGTGCTGCTCGGCTGCTGGGGCAGCCTGAACGACCCAGAGCACTGCGACTTCACCTACAAGAACATGGCCGACTGGGGCCGGAAGATGTTCGTCACCCCCGGCGTCGTGGTCGACGGGCAGCTCGTCACCACCAGCCTGGTCGACATCAACCTCGGCATCCGCATCCTGCTCGGCCACTCCTTCTACGAGGACTGGGCGGGCAAGGAGAAGTTCGTCGACCGCGACCCGCTGGGCAACCCGGTCAGCGAGCGGCACCCGTGGAACCAGCACACGATCCCGCGCCCGGCCAAGCGGGACTTCGACGACAAGTACAGCTGGACCATGTCCCCGCGCTGGTTCGACGGCACCGACCACCTGCCCCTCGACACCGGCGGCGGCCCGATCGCCCGGCTGTGGGCCACCGCGCTGGCCGGCCTGGTCGACATCGGCTACGTGAAGTCCACCGGGCACAGCGTGCTCATCAACCTGCCGAAGACCATGTCCCGGCCCGAGGCCACCTTCGAGTGGAAGACCCCGGTCGACAAGCAGGGCAAGCCGCTGTCCAACGCGATCGAGCGCAACCGGGCCCGCACCTACTTCCAGGCCTACGCGGCGGCGTGCGCCCTGCACTTCACCGAGCAGGCCCTGGCCGAGGTCCGGGCCGGGCACACCAAGACGTGGGAGCCGTTCAAGGTCCCCGACGAGGCGTACAGCTGCGGGTTCACCGAGGCGGTCCGCGGCGTGCTCTCCCACCACATGGTGGTCAAGGGCGGCAAGATCGCCAACTACCACCCGTACCCGCCGACCCCGTGGAACGGCAGCGTCCGCGACACCTACGGCACGCCGGGCCCGTACGAGGACGCGGTGCAGAACACCCCGATCTTCGAGGAGAACCCGCCCGACAGCTTCAAGGGGATCGACATCATGCGGGCGGTGCGCAGCTTCGACCCGTGCCTGCCCTGCGGGGTCCACATGTACCTCGGAGGAGGGAAGGAACTGCGGACGGTCCACTCCCCCACCGGCATGACGACCCTGGCGGTCTGACGTGGAGGACCAGACCCCCGCGGACACCGAGGAAACCGGCCAGCGGGTGGAGGAGCTCCTCGCGGAGCTCCGCACCCGGGCCGGGCCGGAGGCGGCCGAGACCGCCGAGGAACTCATCACCTGCGTGGTCCGCCTCTACGGCGACGGCCTGGAACGCGTCATGCGGATCACCTCCGACGACTCCCGGCTCCAGGCCCGGTTCGTCGCCGACCCGCTGGTCGAGAGCCTGCTGCTGATCCACGACCTGCACCCGCTGGACGTGCCCACGCGCGTCCGGCGGGCCCTGGGCCGGATCGGGATCGGGGCCGAGCTCCTCGAGGTCGGCGGCGACGGGACGGCCGTGGTCCGCCTGGCCCACGGCGGAACCGAGGCCGACATCGAGGCGGCGGTGCTCGCCGCGGCCCCGGAGGTCACCGGGGTCCGCGTAGCCCCGCCCGAGCCGCCCCTGCTGCAGATAGGCCGCCGGCCCGCGACGGCGTCACCAAGCACGGGCCGATGACCGCCGCCGGGCTGCGCCGCTTCGCCCGCCCGACCCCTCCGGCGGGCGAGGCGGCGCCCGACCGCTGCGAGCTGTGCGGGGAAACCCTCCCCGGACGGCACTCGCACATGGTGGACGCCGAACGGCAGTCCCTGGCCTGCGCCTGCACCGCCTGCGCGCTGCTGTTCACCCGGCCCGGGCGCCGCTACCGCACCGTGCCCGACCGGGTGCTCCACGACCCGGCCGCGCCGCTGACCGCCGCGGAGTGGGCGGCGCTGCGGATCCCGGTCGCCATGGCGTTCTTCATGGCCTCCTCCGCCGCCGGGCGGGTCGTGGCCAGCTACCCCAGCGCCGCTGGCGCGACCGAATGCGAGCTCGACCTCCAGGCGTGGGACCGGCTCGCCGACGGCCACCGGCTGCTGCGCGCCGCCGAGCCGGACGTGGAGGCGATCCTGGTCCTGTCCGGCGAGCACTCCGCCGCCCCGTCCGGCGCCGTCGAGGCGTTCCTGGTACCGGTCGACGTCTGCTACGAACTGGCCGGGTCGCTGCGGGCGTGCTGGCGCGGATTCGACGGCGGAACCGAGGCCCGCGAGCTGCTGGCGGAGTTCACCGGCGGCATCCGCCAGCGATCACGGGAGCTTGAGTGAACCTCATCTTCAGCTGCATGAAAGCCGACGCCGCCGCGCGGACGGCCACCCCGACGCTGACTTTCCGCCTGTCGGTCGCCGAGGCCTCCGGGATGCGGGTCGACGCGATCGCGCTGCGCTGCCAGATCCGCATCGAACCGCACCGGCGGCAGTACTCCGCGGACGAGGAGCGCCGGCTGCACGACCTTTTCGGCGACCCGGACCGGTGGGCCGACACCCTCAAGCCGGTGCAACTGGCCAGCGTGTCGGTGATGGTGCCCGCGTTCACCGCCGCCACCGAGGTCGACCTGGACGTGCCCTGCACCTATGACCTCGAGGTCGCCTCCGCGCGGTACCTCCAGGGCCTGGACGACGGCACGGTGCCGCTGCTCCTGCTGTTCAGCGGCACCGTCTACACCACCCGGAACGGGCGGATGTCGGTCGAGCTCATCCCGTGGAGCAGCGAGGCCAGCTACCGGATGCCGGTCAGCGTCTGGCGCGAAGTCACCGACCGGCACTTCCCGGGCAGCGCCTGGCTGCGCTGCGGCCGCGGCACCCTGGACGCGCTCGCCGAGTACAAGGCGGCGCGGGCCCTGCCGACCTGGGACGCGACCCTGGCCGCGCTGCTGGAGGAGGCGGAGGCCCGCCATGATTCCTGAGGGCGTGCGGCGGGTCGCCGACACGATCATGTACGAGGGCTACGTGCTGTACCCCTACCGGGCCTCGGCGGGGAAGAACCGGAGCCGGTGGCAGTTCGGCGTGCTGATGCCGCCGGCCTACCTGGCCAGCGACTCCTGCGAGCGGGACTCGATGACGCTGCAGTGCCTGGTCGTCGATCCCGGCCCGGTCACGGTCACGGCCCGCTTCCTGCAGGTGCAGCGGCGGACCCCGGCGGATTCGGGCCAGTCCTGGGACGAGGCGGTCGAGCGGGAGGTCTCGGTCCGCGTGCCCGGCGATTCCCCGTTCACGGTTCCGGGCGGCACCGAGCGGTCCGGCGACGTGACACGGGCCCGGCGGGAGCTGACCGGAACGGTCTCGGCCCGGCTGACGGACCTGCCCGGCCCGTGGGGCGCCGCGCGGCTAACGGTCACGCTGTCGAACGGGACCGCCGCCGACGGCCCGGCCCGGCGGGAGGACGCGCTGCCGTTCGCCCTGGTGGCGGCGCACCTGATCGTCACCGTCCCCGAGGGGACGTTCCTGTCCCTGACCGACCCGCCCGAGTGGGCGTCGGCGTTCGCCTCCGAGTGCGAGAACGACGGCTGCTGGCCGGTTCTCGCGGGGGACGGCGCGCGGACGGTGCTGGCCTCGCCGGTCATCCTGCCCGACTACCCGTCGATCGCGGCCGAAAGCGCCGGGGACCTGTACGACAGCACCGAGATCGACGAGATCCTGACCCTGCGGACCCTCGCCCTCACCGACGAGGAGAAGGCCGAGGCCCGCGCCACCGACCCCCGGGCCGCGGCCCTGATCGACCGGGTCGAGGCCACGGCCTCCGACGGCGCGGCGCTGGGGCAGCTGCACGGGACGTTCCGGCCGGTCTCCCCGCCCGGGCCCGGAGATTCTCCGGACGCGCCGTGGTGGGACCCGGAGGCGGACGCGTCGGTGTCCCCGTCGACGGACTCGGTGGTGGTGGCCGGGCGGCAAGTGGCGCGCGGCAGCCGGGTGACGCTGCGGCCGGGCACCATCGCTTCCGGCCGGGGCGCCGACGCGCAGGACATGTTCCTCGCCGGCCGGGAGGCCGTCGTCGAGGCGGTGCTGCGCGACGTCGACGACGCCACCCACCTGGCGGTGACGCTCACCGACGACCCGGGAGCGGAGATCCGTTCGGCTCTCGGGAGGTTCCTGTATTTCAGCCCGGACGAGGTGGAGCCATGCTGACCGGGCGCACCCTGGTAGCCGGGGTCGGGAACGTGTTCAGCGGCGACGACGGGTTCGGGCCCGAGGTCGCGCGGGAGCTGGCGCGCCGGCCGGCGCCGGACGGGGTGGAGATCGGGGACTTCGGGACCGGGGGCGTCCACCTGGTCTACGAACTGCTTGACGGCTGCGACCTGTTCGTGCTCGTCGACGCGGCCCAGCGCGGGCGCGAGCCGGGCACGGTCACGGTCGTGGAAGTGGACCCGGGCGAGACCGAGGCCGAGGCCCCGGCCATGGACGGGCACGGGCTCACGCCGGAGCAGATCTTCGCGATGCTGGCCGCCCTCGGCGGGCGCCCGGGGCGGAGCCTGCTGGTCGCCTGCGAGCCCGCCGAGCTGGGCCCGGGCATGGAACTGTCGGACCCGGTGCGGGCGGCCGTCCCGTACGCGGTCCGCGCGGTAGAGGACATCATCCGTTTCGGGGAGGGGACTGACGATGCGGCGCACGATCATCACGGTGGGAGTGGCGGCGGTACTGGCCGCCGTGATCGCGTACTACCTGCCGGACGTGAAGCGTTACGTGGAACTCAGCCGCATGTAGCGGCCCGGCATGACCCGGGCAGCTTCTTGCACCGAGTGCCATAAGTAGCGCTTCTAGGCCTTGACCTCCTTGTTATCTCCGCCGGAACTCGCTTGTGAAACAGCGCACAAAGAGCCCGTCAGGCATACCCAGGCCCCTTACGGTCTGATAAAAATAAGGAGCGCAAGGCGGTCTAGACCACACAGCCCTCCTGTTCAGTGGTCTAGCCCACACGGCGCCGAACCCCGTTCACGGGCCGTACCCGCCAGGGACGGCAACCGGCAAGGGGACCGGGCAGTGCCCGGCCAGGGGTCCGACGACGCCGACAGCCGCCGACGCGCCAACCCCTGACCAAGGGCCATCCGCGGGGAACATCCGCCCCCTCATGGCTGTCACGGAGCGCCGAACGCGCTCGTAGAAGGAGAGAGCTGTGCTCACCGGCGTCACTTCTGTCACGCACTTCACCACCAAGTCCTGCATGTCCCGCTGGACCCGTGCGCACGCCGGCTCTACCGGCATCAACTGGTCCGTCGAGGCCGGCCCTGGCGGCACCATGATCGTCATCGAGCACGAGGCCGACCGCTCCACCCTGACCGAGCCGACCGTGACCCCGGCCGCCCCGATCACCGTCAACCGGTCCGTCCAGGCCTGGGCCTCCTGAGCCGCCTGCCCCTCACCCGGTGAACCGGCCCGGCCGGTAAGCCTCCAGCAGCGGATCCGCCTCCCCCGAGCGGATCTCCGACGCCACCAGGCGCGCCAGAACGGCGGCGAGCGTGACCCCGCTGTGCGTGCAGACGACGTAAGCCCCGGACACTCCGGGCACCGGCCCGACGACCGGGAAACCGTCCGGCGGATGCGGCCGGACCGACACCCGCGTTTCCGCGATTTCCAGGTCACCGGCGGCCAGCCCGAGCCATGTCCGGGCCCGCCCGGTTAGCTCCGCCACCGCACCGGAATCCAGTTCCGTGTCCTGAGGGCCGAGCCTGCCGTCCACGTCGACGGCGTGCAGCAGCAGCCTTCCTCCGCCGTCCGGGCGTACCGTCACCCCGGGGAAGTGCACCAGCCCCCGCATCCGCACCGGCACCGGCGCCGTGATCACGGTCGCCCCCGCCGGACCCCGCGCCGCCAGGTCGAACCCCGCGCCGCGCAGCAGCCCCGTGTCCGCCCCGGTGCAGACGATGACCCGGTCCGCGGCCAGGTCCCCCTCGGTGGTCCGCACCCCGGTGCCGCCGCCCCGCAGCCCGGTCACGCGGGCTCGCGTCACCACTCCGCCGCGCGCGCGGAACTCCGCCAGCAGGCAGCCGATGAGCGTGGTCGTGTCGATGTATCCCTCGGCCGGGAACGACGCGATCGCGGACGGCTCGCGCGGCATCCGCGCCAGCGCGGGCTCCGCCCGGGCCGCCTGCCCGGCGCTGAGCAGTTCCGCCGGGTACCCGGCGGCGCGCTTGCGAGCGACACGCTCCCGCAGTTCCTTCCCGTCGGCGTCCGACGCCGCCACCCGCACGCACCCGGTGGCGTGCAGCCACTCGTCCGTGCCGAGGGCCCCGGCCAGCCCGGAGTAGGCCGACATGCCGAGCACGCGCAGCGCGTGGTAGCCGGGGTCATCGAAGTTGTTGGAGTTGATCCAGGCGTAGCTCGCCGCCGACGCCCCGCCGCCCGGCGCCCCGCTCTCCGCGAGCACCACGCGCTCCCCGGCCCGGGCCAGCTCATAGGCCAGGCAGCTTCCGACGATCCCCGCCCCGACGACAATAGATCTCAAAGCCGTTCACCCTAACGGATCGGTGTATCCCCTCATCCTTCCCTCTTCGCCCCGACTCGCTACAGGCCCAGGGCGGCGAATGTGACCGTTCCCTTCGGGGGCACCCTTCCGTTAAGGTCATAAATTAACGGGATTCCTGGCCATTGCTGTGAGGTATTCATGCGCCGCCTGCCAAAGCTCTCCGCCGTGGCCATCGCCGCCGCGGTCCTCGTGTCCGTCCCCGCGTGGGCCAGCGCGGGAACGTCCGCGCCCGCTTCCACGGCTTCGGCCTCTTCGCCGCCGGCGCCTGCCGGGACGCTGGCGACCGGAAGCGGCGGCGCGGTCGCCTCGATGGACTCCGGGGCGAGCCAGGCCGGCATCGACGCGCTGAAGAAGGGCGGCAACGCGGTCGACGCCGCCGTCGCCACGGCCAGCGCCCTCGGCGTGACCATCCCGTTCGTCGCCGGACCGGGCGGCGGCGGGTTCATGGTCATCTACCTGGCCAGGAAACACGAGGTCATCACGGTCGACGGCCGGGAGAACTGCCCCGCCGCCTGCACCTCCGCGATGTTCATCGACCCGAAGACCGGGAAGCCGTACGACTACATGTACGCGTCCAACCAGCCCCTCGCCACCGGGACGCCGTCGATGGTGGCGACCTGGGCCACGGCCCTGCAGCGATTCGGGAACAAGTCCCTGGCCGCCGACCTGCAGCCCGCGATCGGGCTCGCCCGGAAGGGGTTCAAGACCAACGCCGACTTCCGGCAGCTCACCCAGTGGGACCTGCCCCAGCTCCAGGAGTACCCGGCCAGCCACTGGCTCCTGGACTCCTCAGGCAACCCGTTGCCGGTCGGCACCCTGCTTCGCAACCCCGATCTGGCCCATACCTACGAGATGCTGGCGGCGCACGGGCCCTCCTACCTCTACGACGGCCCGCTGGGCCAGGCGATCGTGCAGGCCGACGACCACCCGGTGACGACACCCGGATCGTCCGTGATCCCGGGCATCATGACCATGAACGACCTGCGGTCCTACCAGACCTACGTGCGGCCGCCGACTCACGTCAGCTACCGCGGGCTGGACATGTACAGCATGGCCCCTCCGTCGTCGAGCGGCACCACCGTGGGCGAGGCGCTGAACATCCTGTCCGGCTACAACCTGTCGTCGGAGCCGCGCGCCGAGGCCCTGTTCCACTACCTGGAGGCGTCGCGGCTCTCCTACGCCGACCGCAACGCCTACGTCGGCGACCCCCGCTACGAGTCCGTGCCGGTCGCCGGGCTGCTGAGCCCCCAGTTCGCCGCGACCCGGCGCTGCCAGATCGGCTCGACCGCCGGGTCGTCCCCGGTCGCGCCGGGCAACCCGTACCCGCCGTACGCCGACTGCACTGCCGCCGCGAACCAGACCCCGGCCCCCGAGGGCGGTCACACCAACAACATCGTCACCGCGGACTCGGCGGGCGACATCGTGGCGTACACGAACACGGTCAACTTCTTCGGCGGCAGCGGGCAGACGGTGCCCGGCTACGGGTTCCTGCTGAACAACGAGATGACCGACTTCGACTTCGCGCCGCCCACGGCCGGGGCCAGCGACCCGAACCTGCCCGCGGCCGGGAAGCAGCCCCGTTCCAGCATGGGACCGGTCATCGCGTTCAAGAACGGCAAGCCCGTGTTCACCGTCGGGGCGGCGGGCGGCTCCACCATTCCGGAGACGATCCTGCAGACGATCGTGAACCACGTGGACTTCGGGCAGTCCCTGGCGGACGCCCTGGCCGCGCCCCGGGTGGCCCAGACCAACTCCGCCACGTCCGAGGCCGAGCCCGACTTCTACAACAGCTCGCTGGCGTCACAGCTGACGAAGCAGTACAACGAGCAGTTCACGATGGCCACTGGCTCGGTCCTGCCGCTGGACTACTACCCCGGCGACGCCACCGCCCTGCAGGTCCTCGGCCCCGACCGCTACCAGGCCATCGCCGAGCCCGTCCGCCTCGGCGGCGGCAGCGCCATGACCGTCCGCCCGTAACCGCCCCCGGCCCGCCCCCGCCTCCCGCGGTGGCGCTGAGCGCCCCCACGGTGGCGCTCAGCGCCCGCGACGGTGCCGCCGCTGTCGCCATAGCGACAGCGGCGGGTGAGCTACGGGCGCTGCCGGGGCGTGCCGATGCGCCTTTACTGTCGCTCACTGGGCTTGCGCCGGCGGACGTAGACCTGCTTGCGGACGCGGGCCACGACGGCGCCGTCGCGATCGCGGATCTCGGTGTCGAACCAGCGCAGGACCTTGCCTCCGCTCTCGGCCTCGGCCCGGATCTCTTCCACCTCCGCCTCGGACAGGACGAACTCGGCGGTCAGGACGGTACGGCCCGGCTTCACGAACTCGATCTCGGCTCGGCGGTCCCACACCGTGTACCCCGGGCCCAGGTTCCGCGTCAGCATCATCACCCAGAACGGGTCGGTCATCGCGAACATCGACCCGCCGAACTGGGTCCCGAACATGTTCGCGGTCAGCGGTGACTTCGCGAGCCGGATCCGGACGTGCCGGAAGTCCGCGGCGATGCGCTCCACCCGCACCCCGGCGAACAGCAGCGGCGGCCACAGGTTCCCCGCGAGCCGCCAGGCGCCGGGACCCGCGTTGCCGGCGATCCGGGCGAGAGGATGCAGTCCCTGGGTCATGCTGGCTCCGATACGTCCAGGATCCTTCGGGCGATATCCGGCTGGTCCTTGATCCAGGTGAAGTGCGGCCCCGGTTTCGCCGGGCCGCGAAGCGGCGAGTAGCTCTGGCGCGTGATCCGGGCGGCGCTGGTCTTGGCCAGGAGCGCCTCGGTCGCGGTCGGCGGGGCGAATAGGTCGCCGTCCATGGTGATCACGCGGACCTCGCCGCGGTACTCCCTGAGCGCCGACTCGTAGTCGAACGACCCGGTCCGGGCGCGGTAGCGTCCGGTGCGGATCGCGCGCGCCCAGTCCAGTACCAGCGCGGCGGGCTGCCTGCCGCCGACGCCCAGCCTGTCTCCCGGCCAGTAGCCCACGGCCCGGCAGACGGGCCCCATCGCCAGGGCCCCGGCGAGCATCTGCCATCGGCGGCCGCCCGGAAAATCCCGGTGGCCGAGGGCTCCGCTCGCCACCAGGATGACGGGGATCTCCGGGGCGAAGCGGCCCGCCGCGATCAGGCCGAGCTGACCGCCGAGGCTGTGGCCCACGATCACGGGCACCGCGCCCGGGAAACTGTCACCGGCCGATTCGAGAACCGCCCGAACGCAGTCTTCCACCAGCGCGGCGAATCCGGCGCGTCCCGGGACGGGCCTCCGGTTCAGGCGGGCGTCGCTGGCGATGAAGTCCGCCTGAACGACCGCCGTGCCCTCGGCCAGCCACTCACGCAGCAGGGGCTGGTAGTAGCGGGCCGGGGTCCCCATCGCGGGGAGCAGGACAACGACCCGGCCCGCGTCCCGGTCCCCGGACAGGCCGAACGACCACAGCCCGGTCTCGTCGTGAATCGTGCGCCACGGTTCCGGCATCTCGCCCCCTGCCCAATTGCGTAGACACTGTCTATCACGGTGGAGTAGACAGTGTCTACGCGTGATAGACATTTCTCATGAGCCAGGAGACAGCGGCGGGTCGCGCGGACACGGGACTACGCGAACGGCTGGTCGACGCCGGGGTGGAACTGGTCACGAGCGAGGGCGCGGGCGCGGTCTCGCTGCGGGAGATCGCCCGCCGCGCCGGGGTCTCCCACGGGGCGCCCCGGCGGTACTTCCCCACGCACCTGGACCTGCTGGCCGCCATCGCCCGGCGGGGGTTCGCCGGGCTGAACGCGATCGTCGACCAGACCATCGGGGACGAGGCTCTCGACCCGCGCGACCGGCTGTGGTCCCTGGGGCGGTCGCTGCTGGACTTCGTCTCCTCCAACCGCGGGATGTACGAGCTGATGTTCCGCTACGACCTGCTGGGGCAGCAGCGGCTGGGGCTGCAGGAGATCGCCCTCCCGGCGTTCCGGAGGACGGCCCGCCTCATCGCCGAGATTCAGCCCGACGCCGACACCGCGCCCGAGATAGTCGCCGGGACGCTGTGGGCCGCCCTGCACGGCATCGTCCAGCTCTGGGAATGGGGAAGCATGCAGACCGCCACCGGGCTCGACAGCCCGGAGCCTCTCCTGCGCGCCGCCGTCGACGCCCACCTGCGGCAGAGCACCTGACGCCGCTCCGCCCGCCGCCTCCCTCCGGTCAGATCTTCAGCCGGGGGAAGACCGTGCGGGCGTTGCCCTCGAAGATCGCGGCGCGGTCGGCGTCGGCGAGGAAGCCGATGCTCTCGATGACGGGCTTGAGATCGTCGTACGGCGCCCCGGTGGCCGGGTTGACGGTCGAGCCGCTGCCCGGGCGCTCGGTGCCGAACAGGACCCGGTCCGGGCCCACTGTCCTGAGGAGCAGCTCGAGGGCGAGCGGGTAGTGCAGGACGGTGTCGAAGTAGAACTGCTTGAGCCGCACCTCGAACGGCGTCGCGCCCGGCGAGCCGCCCAGGCCCGCGTGGAAGGCCTCGGCCTGCCAGCGGCCGAGCTGGTAGGGAACCGAGCCGCCGCCGTGGGAGACGATGACGCGCAGGTCCGGGAAGCGGTCGAACACGTCGCCGCGGAGCATCGACAGGATCGCGATCGATTCCTCGGAGATGAAGTGCTCGCTGTAGGTCTCCCGGCCGGAGTAGCAGCCGGACGAGTGGATCTGCATCGGCACGTCGAGTTCGACGAGCTTGGAGTACAGCGGGAACCAGTATTCGTCGTCCATGCCCGGTCCCTTGGCCGTGCCCTCGGCGGGGTCGGGGTTGACGAGGACGCCGACGAAGCCGAGCTCCTCGACGGTGCGGTGCAGCTCGCCGAAGGCGTCGGAGACCGGGTTGCCCGGGGTGACCGGCAGGCCCGCGACGCCTGCGAAGCGGGTCGGGTGCATCTCGACGGTCCGGGCGATCACGTCATTGTTGGACGCGACCCAGGGGTGGACCAGCCGCGACGGCTGCATGGAGTGGCCCTGGTGGAAGGGGCGCGGCGAGATGAGCTGGACGTCGGTGCCGACCTCGTCCATCTTGGCCACGTTGCCCGCCGCGCACGCGGCGATGTCGTCGTCGGCGATCCGGGCCTTGCCCGCGTGATAGCCGCCGTCGGCCAGCAGCATCGCCCGGTGGGCGTAGAGCGATTCGGGCGCGACCAGGTGGGCGTGCGAGTCGATGATCATCAGGTGTTCTCCTTGTTCGTGGCGGTCAGGTGATTCGCCGGCGGCGGTCAGGCCCACAGGCCGAACGCCAGGCCGATGCCGGTGCCGGCCTTCGTGCGCCAGGCGGGGATGTACTCCGTCCACCGGGTGGCCAGGTGGGCTCCCGCGCCGGCGGCGGCGATCCAGTTGCGGGTCTCGGAGGTGCCCGAGTTGAGGCGCGCGGGGTCGATCCCGCGCAGCGTCCCGGCGTCGGCGGACGCCATCGCGTCCAGCACCGTGCGGTCGAGTTCGGTGTCGACAACGAAGTGGCTCAGGCCGCCCGAGGCGACCACCGCGACGCGCAGGTCGCCGGGGAGCGTGTCGACCGCCCGCTTCAGCGCGGCACCCAGGTCGTAGCAGCGGGCCGGGGAGGGCTGGTTCGGCGGGAAATACGTGTTGAGCAGCACCGGGACGACGGGCACCGGGTACCCGGCGAGCAGCCGGCCCGCGGCGAACGCGAACGCGTGGCCGAAGCCGCCGTCGGCCTCGGTCTCGGCGCTGGCGGAGACGTCGAAGTCGTCGGCGACCAGGGAGCGGATGAGGTGCTCCCCGGCCGCCGCGTGGGCGGGGTAGACGGCCCCGTCCATGCCGAGCAGCCGCTGGACCTCGTTGAAAGTCTCCGAGCCGTGGTCGATGGGAAGGTGGGTGGCCATCTTCTCGCCGTGGTAGACGGCGATCGCGGGCCGGTTGCGGCGGGTGAAGAGCTCGTCCTGGTCGTCTCCGATGACGATGACCAGGTCCGGGGCCAGCCCGACGAGGTCCTGGCCGAGCCGGGCCAGGGCGGCCTGCGCCCGGGCGTACTTGTCGTTCCAGACGTCGAGGGTGAGCTCGGCGTCGAAGCGCCCCGCGGCCTCGGACTCGATGTCGGCGTAGGGCCGGATCGTTCCCGCGTTGTCATACAGCTCCGGGTTGTTCCGGTCAGCCTCGGCCCGCTGGTTCCACATGACCTCGGGCTCCATCGCGAGCACGGGGCTGTGGGAGGTGCCGGCGACGGCGATGATCTGGCTCATGGGCGCAGGGCCTGCTTTCTGTTCGTTCGTCTGGACGGGTCTGGCGGGGCCGGGCGGGGCGGGTCAGGGCTCGTCCACGGCCAGGGTGTCGAGGTCGATCTCCGGGGTGCCGGACCGGAAGGCGAGCTGTTCCAGGACGCCGGAGAGCCAGGGCCAGTCGTCGTCGGCGACCGGTGCCGCCGTCTGGATCTGGACCCGGCGGACACGCGGCCGCGAGGACCGTTCGAGTTCCCGGCCCGCCTCGGTGAGGCTGAGGCCGCGGGTCCGCTTGTCCCGGGGGTCGGGCTCGGCGGCCAGCAGCCCGCGCCGGGTAAGCCGGTCGATGACTCCGGACAGGGTCGCCTTGTCCAGGGCGGCGAGTTCGGCGAGCCGGGCGTGCGTGGTCTCGCCCGCCAGGCCGGTCATGCGGAGCACGGCGTACTGGGGGCCGGTCAGGTCCTGCCCGAACTCGGCGAGCCAGTGCGCGGTGTGGGCCTGCTGGGCGCGGCGGATCAGGTGGCCGGGGGTGGCGGTCAGCCGCTGCCAGGCGGTCTCCCCGAGGGCGATGCCGGGCGGCGGTTCCGGGGAGACCCGGCCAAGCTCGCGCAGGTGGCGGGTGAGCCGTGCGTGGTCGGCGACGGGCACCGGGGCGAGGAAGCCGGCCGCGGCCCGGGCGGCCAGCGGCATCGTCTGGCCGAGGGCGACCCGGCCCGCGGTGGTCAGGGCGAGGAGATGGCGCCGGCGGTCCCGGGGGTCCTCTTGGCGTCGGATCCAGCCGTCCCGTTCCAGTCGGCGGGCGACGCCGGTGAGCGTGGTCTTCTCCAGGCTGGCGATAGTGCCGACAAACTGCATGTCGGCGCCGTCGGTCTCGGCGAGGGCCGAGAGGACGGCGGCCTGCGGTGCCGTCGGGACCGGTCCGACGGCGGCGGCCCAGGCGGCGATGTTGGCCTGATGACACCGGCGCAGGACATGCCCCAGTGTCCAGAAGCGCGACATTGGGCTGTTCTCCTTACCGGG
>Ga0131853_10014875_pt1 | contig 14244 bp, 15 predicted proteins | sample TergutLab28metaG_FD_92764 | JGI IMG/M metagenome (GOLD analysis project Ga0131853, IMG submission 92764) | Labiotermes labralis P1 segment gut microbial communities from Petit-Saut dam, French Guiana - Lab288 P1 (version 2) (version 2) | ecosystem: Host-associated > Arthropoda: Insects >... | reverse complement strand
GGCCCATCCGCGGCGGCGGCGAGAACCTCGCGCCCGCCAAGTTCGTCAAGGGCGGGCTCGCGCAGGAGTCCGTCGTCGGGGCGGGCTCGATCCTGTCGGCGGCGACCGTGCGGAATTCGGTACTCAGTTCCAACGTCATGGTCGAGGACGGCGCCACCGTCGAGGGCAGCGTCCTGATGCCCGGCGTCCGGGTCGGCAAGGGCGCCGTGCTCCGCCGCGCGATCCTCGACAAGAACGTCGTCGTGGGGGAGGGCGAGATCATCGGCGTCGATCTCGAGCGCGACCGGCAGCGATTCGCCGTCAGCAACGGCGGCGTCGTGACGATCGGGAAGGGTGTCTGGATCTAGCCGTCAGATCCGTGCCGCGCACAACAGGCCGTCGCCCACGGGGAACAGCACGCGGGTGAGCCGATCGTCCTCGGCGATCAACCGCGCGGCCTCCCGAACGGCGACCGTCGCCGCGTCACGATGACCCGGATCGGTGACCCGTCCGCCGAGGAGCGCGTTGTGGAGCACGATCACACCGCCCGGCCGAAGCAGGCGCACGCCCTCGCGCACGAAGTGCGGGTGGTCGGCGGGAGCGTTGTCGACGAACACCAGGTCGTACGCCGAATCGGCGAGCCTCGGCAGCACCTCGAGGGCCCGGCCGTTGATCAGCCGCGTTCGGGACGGGGCGATCTCCGCGTACCGGAACGCCTGCTTCGCCGCACGCTGATGCTCGGGTTCGCTGTCGATCGTGGTGAGAATGCCGTCCTCACGCATGCCGCGCAGCAGCCACAGGCCGCTCACACCCGCACCCGCCCCGACCTCGACGACTGTCTTCGCGTCGAGCATCCGGGTGAACAGTGCCAGCGCGGCACCCACCGGCGGCGGCACCGGGGTAGCGCCGAGTTCCGTCGCCCGGTCGCGCGCGGCGGCGAGTATCTCGTCCTCGAGGATCGAGTCCTCGGTGTGGGTGAGAATTCGTTCGGCGTTCGTGTACACGCGATAAAGGCTAGCCTTGCCGCGGCGTCGAGTTGTCAAGGCTCGCTCGCGTCCACACGGCAGGGCCCGCCGCGCCCACACCGTGCGGGTTGCCGCGGTCACATCGCGCGGCTCAGCGCAGGCACATTGCGCGGCTCGCCGCGATGAATTCTCAGGCCCCGCTCAGGTTGCTCATAGTGCCCACATATCGCGGCACGACAGGGTAGGTGCAACGTCGGACGACTAGACCGCACGACGTGAAGATCACGCGGACGATCCGTTCGGACGGTGGCGGGAACAATTCCGGGCTCTCGGGAGTTGAACCTCCACAATCCGGTGTCCCGTGATCCGCGGTCCTGAGTAGGAGGATCCACTCATCCACATGACCAATGCCGAACGCACCATCCACGACACCGCCGACCGATTCGTCGCGGCGGGCACAGAATCAGGTGTGTCCGCACTCGGCGTTGACGATGTGACAGCCGAACCGACCGGCACCGCCGTGTTCGACGCGACGGGTGACAAGGCTGCGATGCCGTCGTGGGACGAACTCGTCCGCGAGCACGGTGACCGGGTCTACCGCCTGGCGTACCGGCTCTCCGGCAACGCGCAGGACGCCGAGGACCTCACCCAGGACACGTTCATCCGGGTGTTCCGGTCGCTCCAGAACTACCAGCCCGGCACGTTCGAGGGCTGGCTGCACCGCATCACCACCAACCTGTTCCTCGACATGGTGCGCCGCCGCAACCGCATCCGCATGGAGGCGCTTCCCGAGGACTACGACCGCGTCCCCTCCGACTCGCCGAACCCCGAGCAGATCTACCACGATGCGCGGTTGGCCCCCGACCTGCAGTCCGCGCTCGACTCGCTGGCGCCCGAGTTTCGCGCCGCCGTCGTCCTGTGTGACATCGAAGGACTGTCGTACGAGGAGATCGGTGCCACACTGGGAGTCAAGCTGGGCACTGTGCGCAGCAGGATCCACCGTGGACGGCAGGCACTGCGCGAGCACCTCGCGGCGAATGGCAAGGTGGACTCCGACCGGATCGGGTGTTGATGCAGGAGGGTTTGATGACGCAGGCGCGCGGACCTCGTCAGTTCGGCTCGACCGAGCACCTGGCGAGTGAGGCTATCGCTGCGTACGTCGACGGCGAACTGCGCATGAACGCGTATCTCCGCGCCTCCCAGCACCTGTCGCTGTGCCCCGAGTGCGCGGCCGAGGTCGACGCGCAGCAGCAGGCACGGATCGCGCTGCGCCGCGCCGCGTCGGACGTGTCGATGCCGAGTTCACTGCTTGGGCTGTTGAGTCAGATTCCCCGCTGCCACCACCCCGAACCGGAGCAGCCGTCCGGGCGTGCGCCTGCCGAGGGGATCATCTCGTTCGATCGCGACGACATCAGCCGACGTTGGCCGTTCCGTCGGCGCCGCTGACGGTGCCGCACGCGCCGGCGCCGATCGCATCGCTGTCACCGTGTGGGACGCATCGGTGATACTGGCAGGCGTGACTGACGCAGACGAGGGGGACACGCGCGCGTGACGGCTGATTCGAGGACGCCGGGAGCGGCTCACGACGACACCCCGGCAACGGGCGGCTGGCCGGACCGCGCCGAGGGGCCGCGCATGGCTCCCCGCCCGATCTACCGCCCGCACGTCGACCCCGCCGCGCAGCAGGCGTTCGGCCGTCCCGACGACGTGGACGGCTCGTTCGGCCCGGTGTCGGCACCGCCGAACCGGCCACCCGTCGGTGTCGGCCGCCCTGACGAGGCACTCGCCGAGGCCTTCGGGCGCCCGGCGGGCGAACGCGACTCGCTCCAGCGTGGTCCCGAGGGCGCTCCCGCCCCGGCCGAGCAGGAGTCCGCCGGAGATCCGTGGCGCGACCCGGACGCGCCGGTCCGGCTCGGGGCCCCCGCGCAGGGTCCCACCACCCCGCCGAACCAACCGGACGCACCCAAACTGACGGTGCGGGACGTGCTGTTCGGTGAACGCATCGAGCGCAAGGCTGTGGCGGTCCTGGCCGCGATCGCGCTCGCCATCGGGCTCGTCGGTGGCCTGATCGCCACCGTGGCGACGTCCGATCGCGGCGCCCTCACCAGCAATCGGGTCACGCTCTCGCAGTCCGGCAGCGACGACGCGCCTGTCGGGCGGATCGCCGAGGTCGCGGACGCGGTGCTCCCGTCGGTGGTGTCGGTGCAGGTGGCGAACGGCGACCAGTCCGGGACCGGATCCGGCGTCGTCGTCGACGGTGCCGGCTACATCGTCACCAACAACCACGTCGTCTCGATGGCGGCGACCAACCCTGGGACGTCGACGATCCGGGTGACGTTCTCCGACGGCACCAAGGTTCCGGCACAGATCGTCGGCCGCGACACCAAGACCGACCTCGCGGTCCTCAAGACCGACGTGAAGAACCTGACCGTCGCCGATCTCGGCAAGTCCGCCGACGTGCGGGTGGGACAGGACGTCGTGGCCGTCGGCTCACCCCTCGGCCTGAGCAAGACCGTCACTCGCGGCATCGTCAGTGCTCTCAACCGGCCGGTGCGGCTGTCAGGCGAGGGCACCGACACCGACGCGGTCATCGATGCGGTGCAGACGGATGCCGCGATCAACCCCGGCAACTCCGGTGGGCCGCTGATCGACATGGACGGCCGCGTCATCGGGATCAACTCGGCTATCCGCTCGGAGAGCGGCGGTTCGGTGGGACTGGGCTTCGCGATCCCCATCGACGACGTCACCGCGGTCGCGCAGGAGTTGATCCGCAACGGCGTCATGCACCATGCGGAGATCGGCGTGAACGCGCGGACCGTCATCAACGACGTCACCAGCGGCGCCGAGGTCGCGAACGTGCAGGCCGGCAGCCCCGCGGAGAAGGCGGGAATCGCGGAGGGCGACGTGATCGTGAAGGTCGGTGACCGCACCGTGGCCAGCGCCGACGAGTTGGTTGTGGCCGTCCACGACCAGACGGTCGGCCAGGCGGTACCCGTCCAGTTGGTTCGTTCCGGGCACACCGTCGACCTCGAGGTGACCCCGACCTCCGACTGACCGGACGCTCCGGAACTGGGAATTCATGTGATATTTCCAGATCGTGCAGGCGGATCGGCCTGCGACCACGTACCCTGAAGCGGTGTTTGGCAACATCGGCTGGGGCGAGTTCATGGTGCTCCTGGTGGCAGCGCTCGTGATCCTCGGACCCGAGCGGCTTCCTGGTGCCGTCACCTGGGTGACCAAGACGATGCGCCAGGTCCGTGATTACGCGAGTGGCGCCAGTCAGCAGCTCAAGGACGAGCTGGGGCCGGAGTTCGACGACCTGCGGAAGCCGCTGTCCGACCTCAACGAGCTGCGCGGGATGACGCCGCGCGCCGTCATCACCAAGCACCTTCTCGACGGCGACGACTCGATCCTGACCGGCAACTTCGACAGCAAGCCGAGCACCAACGGATCGACGCCCGCCGCACCGCCGGCCCCCAAGCCGCTCGACGCCGGAGAACGACCCCCGATCGATCCCGACGCCACCTGAGTCGTCACCTGCTTCGCTATCGGGGCACGGCGTCGCCGACAGACACACGAAAGGCCGGATCCGCAGCGCGGATCCGGCCTTTCGGTCTGTGTGACTAGAGGTGGCGGACGGTGTCGATGCCGAGCGACATCCCGGCCAGGCCGCGTGCCTTCACCGACAGCTTGTCGGCGATCTCGCGCAGCGCGGTGCCGGCGGGGGAATCGGGCGCCCCGAGCACGATCGGCATGCCCGCGTCGCCGCCCTCGCGGACGGCCTGCTCGAGCGGAATCTGGCCGAGCAGGGGGACGTTCGCGCCGACCGCGCGGGTGAGACGGTCCGCGACGGCCTGGCCGCCGCCCGAACCGAAGACCTCCATGCGGGTGCCGTCGGGCAACTCCATCCACGACATGTTCTCGACGACGCCGGCGATGCGCTGACGGGTCTGCAGCGCGATCGCACCGGCCCGCTCGGCGACCTCGGCTGCCGCCTGCTGCGGGGTGGTCACCACGAGGATCTCGGCGCCCGGGATGAGCTGGGCGACCGAGATCGCGACGTCGCCGGTACCGGGCGGCAGGTCCAGCAGCAGCACGTCCAGATCGCCCCAGAAGACGTCGGCGAGGAACTGCTGCAGCGCACGGTGCAGCATCGGTCCGCGCCACACGACCGGAGTGTTGCCCTGCGTGAACTGGGCAATCGAGATCAGCTTCACGTCGTGCGCCTGCGGCGGCATGATCATCCGCTCGACCTGGGTGGGCTTGGCGTCGGTGCCGAGCATGCGCGGCACCGAGTGGCCGTAGATGTCGGCGTCGAGCACGCCCACCGACAGCCCCTTCGCGGCCATTGCGGCCGCCAGATTGACGGTGACGCTCGACTTTCCGACGCCGCCCTTGCCGGACGCCACCGCGTACACGCGGGTGAGCGAGCCGGGCTGCGCGAACGGGATCACCGGTTCGGTGGAGTCGCCTCGCAGCGAGCGGCGCAGTTCGGTGCGCTGCTCGTCGCTCATCACGTCGAGTTCGACGCGCACGGTGCCGGCGCCCTCGACGTCGGCGACGGCCTTGGTCACCCGTTGGGTGATCTCGGTGCGCAGCGGACAGCCCGCCGTGGTCAGGTAGATGCCGATGTCGACACTGCCGTCGTCATCGATCGCGATGCTCTTGACCATGCCCAGTTCCGTGATGGGCTTACGGATCTCGGGGTCCTGCACCTTGGACAGTGCGGTGCGGACGGCGGTCTCTGTCAGGGCTGCCATACCCCAATGGTATGCGGCGCGGTGACGGCCGCGATCAGGGCATCGGGGCAGCGACCGCCGCCGGGGCAGGCGGCGGGCAGAACACGAGGCACGGCAGCGTCGGCAACCCGGGGATAGTGGGCATCGGCATGGGCGCGGGGAACCGCGCCGGCGCCTGCTCTGCTGCGGGGGGAGCCGTCGGTGCCGCGGGTGTGGTGGCTGACGGCTGCTCGGCAGCCGCGACGGCCAACTCCGAGTCGGCGGAACGTTCCGGCGGCGTCGGGACGACCGGCACCGCGGGTGCGGCGGTGCCACCGGTGCGGTACGCCGTCGACCAGGCGAGCACGTTCGCCAGGTACGTCGTCGAGTTGTTGTAGCGGAGCACGGCGCGCGCCTCCTGCGAGGGATCGCGCAGGTCCAGGCCGCCCGAGCACAGGTAGCGAGCGGCGGCGAGGGACGAGTCGAACACGTTGTTGGGGTCGGCGATGCCGTCGCCGTTCCCGTCCGACGCGTACCGCGCCCACGTGCTCGGGATGAACTGCATCGGCCCCACGGCGCGGTCGTGGACCGGATCGCCGTCGAGCACACCGTGATCGGTGTCGGTGATGACCTCGTTGCCGGCCAGATGGCCGTTGAGCGTCGGGCCCAGGATCGGCGTGATGGTGGTGCCCGCGGCGTCGGTCTGTCCGCCGCCGGCGTGATTCGACTCGATCTTCCCGATGCCGGCGAGCAGGTTCCACGGCAGGCCGCAGCCGGGCTGGGCGCTGGCCATCGCCAGTTCGGCCGACCGGTACGCGTTGAGCACGATCTCCGGGATCCCGAGCGGGCCGACGACCACCGGGATCGGCACCGAACGAGGGGTGGCGTCGGGCAGCAGCCCGGCCGGGTCGGGCAGGGTCGGCGCCGCTGCGGGCCGGGCCGTGCGGAGTTGGCGTTCGGGTCGCGGCGCCGACGGCACCAGTCCGACCGTCGGGATGAGCGCGGCCTGCGCCTCCGGTGGCGCGGTGGTGGTCTCCGTGCCGGCGTCCAGCGCGTGGGTTGCGGCCGTCGACTGCGACTCCGGGCCGGGAGTCTCGAACACGCCACCGGCGAATGACGCTGCGGTCACGAATCCGGCAAGCACGAGGGCGGACACACCGACAGTTCCACGGGCACGCACTCTCTTCATCCCCTCCTCGCAGGAAACCTGCATCCGCGCTCACGGATTCGTTTCCGAGCGTCCTTCCGAATAGATCTCGGTCGATGTGACACACGTTACATATCGGTGACGAGTTGTGGCGTGGAACAGCGGCACGCGAGGGGAAGATCCGAACCGTCCGGTTACTTGCGACCGCCCCGCGACTTGGGGGCGGGGGCGGGGCCGACCTCCGCGTCCTCTTCGGCGCGCGCGTCCCGTTCGACGAGCATCTGACGGATGTCGTCGAGTTCGCGCCGGAGGTAGTCGCGGGTCGCCACCTCGCCGACGGCCAGCCGCAGAGCGGCGAGCTCGCGGGCCAGGAACTCGGTGTCGGCCTTGGTCTGCGCGGCCCGGGCCCGGTCCTCCTCGAGCGACACGCGGTCGCGGTTCTCCTGACGGTTCTGTGCGAGCAGGATCAGCGGCGCCGCGTACGCCGCCTGGGTCGAGAACGCGAGATTCAGCAGGATGAACGGGTAGGGATCCCACTGCAGGCTCACCGCGGAGATGTTCAGGGCGATCCACACCACCACGATCACGGTCTGGATCAGCAGGTACCGGCCGGTGCCGAGGAAGCGGGCGATGCTCTCGCTCACCCGGCCGACGGCCTCGACGTCGATGTGGAACCCGAGGCCCCTCGTGCCGCGCGGGGTCTCGAGGCGCTGACGCCCGCTGGGTTCACTCATCGCCGGCCTCCTCGCGCCAGTCGGTGGGCAGGAGGTGGTCGAGCACGTCGTCGACGGTAACCGCTCCCAGCAGGTGGTGCTCGTCGTCGACGACCGGCGCGCAGACCAGGTTGTAGGTCGCGAAGTATCGCGTGACGCTGGTGAGCGAGTCCTCGGGGTCGAGACGGGGCAGGTCGTCGTCCAGGACGCCGCCGACGAGGCTCGCGGGCGGCTCCCGCAGCAGCCGTTGCAGGTGCACACACCCGAGATATCTCCCGGTCGGCGTCGCGGTGGGCGGGCGGACCACGAACACCATGCTCGCGAGGGCCGGCGTCAGGTCGGCGTTGCGGGCGCGGGCTAGGGCCTCGGCGACCGTCGTCGACGGCGTCAGCACCACCGGCGAGGGCGTCATCAGGCCACCCGCGGTGTCGGGGGAGTGCTCGAGTAGCCGTCGAACCGGTTCCGAGTCCTCCGGGTCCATCAGCTGCAGCAGCGACTCGGCGTCAGTCGCGGGCAGCTCGCCGAGGAGATCGGCGGCGTCGTCCGGATCCATCGCCTCGAGGACGTCGGCGGCCCGCTCGACCTCGAGATGCAGCAGCAGATCGGTCTGGTCGTCGGCGGGCAACTCCTGCACGACATCGGCGAGTCGTTCGTCGTCGAGGGCGAGCGCCACCTCGTGGCGCCGCTTCTCGGGCAGTTCCCGCATCGCGTGCGCGACGTCGGCGGCCCGCATCCCCTCGAACTGCATCAGCAGCTGGGAGACGCCCTGGCCGGGCATCGCGAGCGCGGTCGGCGTCAGGCCGTGGACGTGCTGCCAGTCCACGACGTGGATCGCCGAGCGTCGCCCGAGCCGGCCGCGGTGGGCCCGCACGGCGACGCGCGAGACCACCCAGTCTCGGGTGCGCGTCAACTCGATGCCGAGGTCGACGATCACGACGTCCGTCCCGATGGTGTCGGTGACCTCCGGATCGTCGATGCGGACATGCGAATCGAGGACCTGCGCGAGCGCGAGCACCTCGGTGGGGCGCTGGACGAAGCGGCGCAGACTGACGTTGCCGGTCTTGAGGGTGACCGACCCGGGCTCGATCGCGGTGACCCGCAGCATCGGCACGAAAATCCTTTTGCGCGTGAACATCTCGATCACAAGACCGAGCACTCGGGGTGGCTGGCGGCCGACGCGGATCGTGAGCACCACGTCCCGCACACGGCCGATCGATTCGCCGTCGGGTCCGAGGACCACCAGGCCGGCGAGCCTGGCTGCGAATACCTTGTTCACGGCTGCCATGATGAAAAGGCTAGATCCTCGCTTACTGATCCACTGAATTCGGAGGGCCTGTCGGTCATGACTTCCCGCTTCCGGCCACGTCGTTCGGTTCTGGCCGTTCCCGGTTCGAGCCGCAAGATGATCGACAAGGCCAAGGGCCTTCCCGCCGACGAGATCTTCCTCGACCTCGAGGACGCGGTGGCGCCGATCGCGAAGGCCGAGGCGCGCGATCGGATCGTCGAGGCACTCAACGAGGACGGCTGGGGCGACCAGATCAAGGTCGTGCGGGTCAACGACTGGACCACCGAGTGGACGCACGCCGACATCGCGACGGTGGTGGGCGGCGCGGGCGCGAACCTCGACGCCGTCCTGCTGCCGAAGGTCCCCGACGCCAGCCATGTTCAGGCGCTGGATCTGCTGCTGACGCAGATCGAGAAGGCCAACGGGCTCGAGGTGGGGCGGATCGGCATCGAACCGCAGATCGAGAACGCGATCGGTCTCACGAACATCAACGCGATCGCGACCGCGAGTCCGCGTGTGCAGACGCTCGTGTTCGGTCCGGCGGACTTCATGGCCAGCATCAACATGCGCACGCTCGTCGTCGGCGAGCAGCCCGAGGGCTACGACCGGGGCGACGCCTACCACCACATCCTGATGACGATCCTCATGGCCGCGCGGGCACACGACCTGCAGGCCATCGACGGCCCGTACCTGCAGATCCGCGACGTCGAGGCGTTCCGGCGTTCGGCCCAGCGCACGGCGGCGCTCGGTTTCGACGGCAAGTGGGTGCTGCACCCCACGCAGATCGACGCGGCCAACGAGGTGTTCAGCCCCCGCCAGGAGGACTTCGACCAGGCCGAGATGATCCTCGACGCGTACGAGTTCCACACCTCCGCGGCAGGTGGAGCCCGCGGCGCGGTGATGCTCGGTGACGAGATGATCGACGAGGCGAGCCGCAAGATGGCGCTCGTGATCTCAGCGAAGGGACGTGCCGCCGGGATGGCCCGCACGACGTCGTTCACCCCGCCGTCGGACGGATAGCCGCGCACCGCTCGGGGCGGCACAATTGATATGCGGACCGGAGATCGGTAGAACCGGACATATCGCACGCTCCGAGCAAAGAGAGATCAAGACGATGACGAATCCACTCTCACAGCCCAACCGCGCCGGACGGGCGCTGCCGACGCCGCCCACGGGCTGGCCCATCGGCTCGTACCCGACGTACGCCGAGGCGCAGCGCGCCGTGGACTACCTGTCGGACCAACAATTCTCGGTCGAGGACGTGACCATCGTCGGTGTCGACCTCATGCAGGTCGAGCGTGTCCTGGGGCGCCTGACGTGGGCCAAAGTCATTGGTGGCGGCATCGTTTCGGGCGCCTGGCTGGGTGTGTTCTTCGGTCTGCTGCTCGGTATCTTCACGAACGGGCTCCTCGGGCCGCTGCTCGTCGGCATCGTCGGCGGCATCATCTTCGGGCTGATCTCCACGACCATCCCGTATGCGGCAACGCGGGGCACGCGCGACTTCTCGTCGACGATGCAGCTCGTCGCCGGCCGCTACGACGTGCTGTGCGACCCCAAGACGGCGGAGTCCGCCCGCGACATGCTGGCCAGGCTCGCGCTCTGATCCGGCTCGTCGGGCTCGCCGGTGCGGTGTCGTCCTGCCGCGCCGATGAACACCAGTAGCGGCGACACGACGGCGCACACCGCGCCGAACCCGAACGCGACGAGGTACGCGTCGACCCGGGCATACGCGGTGTCGCCGATCGTGAGGGCCGCGAGCAGCGTCGCCAGCAAGGCGCTGGCGACCGAACTGCCGGCGGTCCGGGCGATCGAGTTCACGCTGTTCGCGACGCCCGTCTGGTCCCGGTCCACCTCGGCGACCAGCAGAGCCGGCATCGCGGCGTACCCGAGGCTGGTGAACGCCGACGCCACCATCGATCCGCCGATCACCTGCCACGTGCTGTCGTGGGCGACGAGCAGGGAGCAGAACCCGATCACACCCAGCACGCCGGACGCCGCCATGACCGCGCGGGCACCGAAGCGGTTGATGAGGGCGCCGCTGCATATCGACACGACGACCCCGATCGTGGCGCCCGGCAGGATGTAGACCAGGCCGGCCTGCATCGGACTGGCGTCGAAGCCGTAGCCGGTCGCTGCGCGCGTCGTCTGCACGAAGTACGTGAGGGCCGTGATGTTGACGAACATTCCGGCCCCGACGAGCAGCCCGGCGAGATGAGTGAAGACGACGGGACGGCGGGTGAGCATCTCGGTCGGCACGAGTGGATGGGCGATGCGTCGCTCGAACGCGAACCATCCCGCGAGGACGACGATCCCGGCGACCGCGCACCCGATCGTCCGGGGCGACGCCCAACCCCAGCTCCCGCCCTCGGCCAGCGGCAACAGGAGCAGCACCAGCCCGGCGCCCAGTAGCGCGGCACCGGTCCAGTCGACCCGGCCCGGGGTTGGGTTGGGCCGGGAGGGCACGACCGCGATGACAGCCACGACGGCGATGATGGTGAGCGCGGTCGCGAGCCAGAACGCTCGCCGGTAGTCGGCGCCGGCGGGCACCACCAAACCGGTCAGGACCATGCCGACGCCGCCGCCGAAACCCAGCGTGCCGGAGAGCAATCCCATCGCCGACGCCAGCCGGCGAGGTGGCAGTTCGTCCCGCAGGATCGCGAGGCTGACAGGGAACGCGGCGAACGAGACACCCTGCAGCACCCGCGCGAGGATCAGCAGCGGCAGCGACTCGGTGACGGCCGCGAGGATCGACCCCGCGAGCATGATCGTCAGCACGCCCAGCAGGACGCTGCGCTTGCGCCGCAGATCGGCCATACGCCCCGCGATGGGGGTCATGACGGCGGCGGAGAGGAAACCGGAGGTGATGGTCCATCCGATGGCGGTGGTGCCGACGTCGAGTTGGCGGCCGATGACGGAGGACAGCGGCATCACGATGGTCTGCTGGGTCGATACGACGAGGATGACGAAACACAGCGTGGCCGTCAGCAGCGATGCCGAGGCCTGTGCGGGACGAGACAAGTGGGCTCCCGGGAACTCTCAGAAGTCGAGCGAAGATGAGGCAAGGGGTGGCGCAAGGAATTGGTCAATTGGTTTAGCTCATTAGCTAGTGGGTCCGAGCCGGTATGTCCAATCGCTCTCCCTGTGGGCGGGAAGATCCGCCGAACCGAGTCGCGCCCAGGGGTGTTCGACGCAACCGGCCGTTCGGCCTGCCGCGCGAGGCGGCCCGCTCGACTGCCGCGGCCGGGCCTGTCCGGCGCGGGTGTTAGATGAACGTGTGACTGACAGCGTTGTCTCGGCCGTCCGCGCCCATCTCGACCGGCACATCGGGGGACCCGAAGCAGCCGCGCCGGCGGAGCCCTCGGTGGCCTCGGTGACGTTCCTCGGCGTCGAGCCCATCGACGTCCTCCGTTACCCGGGCGACGACGCGGCCCCGGTCCGGTACGCGACCCTGGGCTGCTCGCGGCACCCGATGGGCGATCCGAGCGAGATGATCGCCGACCCCACGCGAGGGCCCCGCGCCGAGTTGGTCCTGAGCCTGGCCGGCGGCGCCGGCGTGGCGTCGGGGGTGCACAAGACCCTCGCGCTCCTCGCCGCCGCGCCGTCCGTGGAGGGCGTGGTGCTGCGGCCCGACGGGCTGATCGACCTCGGCGAGCCGCTGTGGAAGGACGTTCCGTTCACCGCGGTGCTGCTCGGCCCCAGCGAGATTCCCGACCTCGTCCTGCCCGAGCCGCTCGATCCGGTGCAGTTCCTCGAGGTGACGCCGCTGACCGGCACCGAGGCGGCCTGGGTGCGTCTGCGCGGCGCCGCCGCGCTCCGTGAGGCCTGGGCCGAGGCGGGCATCGACGTCCGCGACCCGAACCGTGGGGCCGCGTCACTCTGACCGAACATCGCGTCCAGGACCTGACACACTGGACCGGTGCGTATCGATCTCCACACCCATTCGACCGCGTCCGACGGCACCGACACGCCCGCCGAACTGGTGCAGGCGGCGTCGGACGCGGGTGTGGACGTACTTGCGATCACTGACCACGACACCACCGCAGGCTGGAGCGAGGCCGCCGCGGCGCTGCCGGAGGGCCTGCAGTTGGTGCGCGGCATGGAGATGTCGTGCGAGGGACGCGGCGAGGACGGGCGCCCAGTGGCCGTCCATCTGCTGGCTTACCTGTTCGACCCCAGCGCCCGCGAGTTCGCCGTCGAGCGTGAACGATTGCGCGGCGAACGCGTCGCGCGGTTGCGGGCGATGGCGACGCTGATGGCCGAGGACGGGCTGCCCATCGACCCCGACGCGGTGATGGCCGAGGCAGGGCCGGCGGTCGGACGCCCCCACCTCGCGCGGGCACTCGTCCGGGCGGGGGTCGTGGACAGCGTCGGGGACGCGTTCACCGAACTCCTGTCGACCCGCAGCCCCTACTACGTCGAGAAGCAGGACACCCCGCTCGAACGCGCCGTCGAGATGGTCTCCGCGGCCGGCGGCGTCACCGTGATCGCGCATGCGCGGGCCCGCACCCGGGGCCGGTTGCTGGCGCTCGACCACATCCGTGAACTCGCCGACCGCGGCCTTGTCGGGCTCGAGGTCCACCATCCCGACCACGACGCGCACGACGTCGCGCTGCTGCGATCGCTCGCCGCCGAACTGGACCTGATCACCACCGGATCGTCCGACTACCACGGGTCGAACAAAACGATCGACCTCGGCGCGCACACCACCGACGTCGACGCGTTCGAGGCGCTCGTCGCGCGGGCGTCCGGCGTGCCCGTGCTGTCCGGCCTGCCGAGTGGCGAGGCCGTGCCCGGGGCGGGCCGGTGAGCCTGGACGGGTTCGGCGACGCGGGTCGCCGGCGGACGGGCTCGTGGGCGGTGCGGGCACTGCGGGGGCTGTCGGGTGTCGTCGCCGGCGGCGTCGTGGTGCTCACCGCCGTCGTCGTCGGTGTCGCGTACCTGGCGTCGGATCGGGACTTTCCCGGTCCGGGTCGCGAATCCGTTGCCGCGCATGTGTTGTCGAGTGTTCTCGTAGTGGTCGCGCAGGTGGTGGCGGACCGTCGGCGCGGGGTGCCCGCGGCGGTTGCGTCGGCCGCGGTTCTGGTGATTACCGGTCTGTTGCTGTGGACGCAGTGGTGGAACTGAGCGGTCCACGCCGGAGATTCATCTCGGCGCCCTGGAATCTTCCGCGTCGACACGTGCATCCTCACAGGTAGATACCGGTTTCGGTGAGGTTCGGCCCGGTCCGGGGGATTTGATTCCTGCCCGTCGATGGTGCAAAATTACGGCACTCTCGTGTGGGTGCTACCGCCCTTCGCGAGAGGTTTGGAAGGTGGCAGAACTTGTGCCAGGGCCCACCCCGCCCGGCGCCATCACGCTCCGGCAGTAGTGCAGCAGATCGCGCGCCCCGGTAGTTGCAACTGATCAATCCTGTGTTCGAAGTGCCGTGTCGTATTTC
>Ga0131853_10014873_pt1 | contig 14245 bp, 5 predicted proteins | sample TergutLab28metaG_FD_92764 | JGI IMG/M metagenome (GOLD analysis project Ga0131853, IMG submission 92764) | Labiotermes labralis P1 segment gut microbial communities from Petit-Saut dam, French Guiana - Lab288 P1 (version 2) (version 2) | ecosystem: Host-associated > Arthropoda: Insects >... | reverse complement strand
CCACCACCACCACCACCACCACCACCACCACCACCACCACCACCACCACCACCACCACCACCACCGCCACCACCACCACCACCACCACCACCACCACAATTATACAATTACTACTTTTTGGGGAAAATTCGTAGGTAAGCGGCCGGGGTCTGAAGCTGACCAATAACAATCTAGCGATATGGCTAACAATGTGCAGAACCATATACCATGTATCCGTACAAAATGTTATGGCTTACACAAGGGAAACTACTGTTACGAACACGTTTACAGGCAAGAATATGTAGCACTTGTAAATATGTGTTTAATTTTCAGTTTACGCTTGTAAGATTTGAGTAGCATGAACTGTAACCTAATAATTTGTCATGGACAAAATAAATGGCTGGAATGTAAATGCCATGACCTACAGTAACATTTTTGTACACTAGGTTAATCTAACGGTATATATCTGACTCAATTCATTCCTTACAAACATATCTTATATTTCTACGCCAACTAGATCGATAAAGCTGTGCTAATATGACTATTTACAGAAAATGTTGTACTTGTTCTAATTCCAATATTTTGTTTTAAATAGTAGCCTATCCCTTGCTGAGGACGGAGTGGGAATTGTAGATACTCACCAGCTTCCTGGCTCAGGGGCTATGAAAAGTGTGGGTGGGCCGATGGTCGCGAAGTTGCATCCCATGTGCGATCTCCGGTCTAACGGATGACTAATGGGGATGGTTCACGAGTGTGCTTAAGTACCAAGCTTGTTTGATTAAAACGTAGTACTACTACTACAAAGTTTATTCCAGGGAAAAGGATAAAACCTCGCAGTGCTGAACTTCTAGATGATCGGAGATCGATTACAATCTTAATTTTAACTTTCACACAACAAGGTTTTTTAAAACTTTTCTTGTATATATATCCTTCCTCATCCTCTAATTTTCTGATTTGGTAAGAAAATATCGATTACCTTCAAGGTTGGTCTGACAAACCGAAGCAAATACTCGTGTTTCGTGATTTAGGTGAAGAAGGCGACTTCACAAAATGTCCAGCCGGTAAGATCCCACAGCTAATCAATGCACTTCAGAGTAAGTTTTAATTGGGAAGTTAGGTTTTTCACGTAACGGATATAAGAATAACTATATAAAAGTAAAAAGAAAACAAATTTGAATTATCATAATTTTTCATCAAACATCGTGACTGTGCGGTTGGTGTTATTAACTCCATCCTTGGTTTTGAACATCGATTATGAAAATAAATGATAATTTGTGCTTTTAACAGTCCCAGGCACATTATTGTATAATAACAAGTTAAAACAAGCCATTTTTTAAACACAAAAGTTTGCTTCGTGTCTATACTCAACGTCTGTCCAAAAAGCTGTTTTCTTCCCTACAGTGTTTAGTTAACGACAAACAAGTACATAAATATGGCATAGGTTTCCAGGTAATTTAAATTGTCTGTTATTGTGGTCCGATTCTAATTACAACTGGAATTTTTGGATGAAGTAAATTGTCGAAACATCAAGTTTCTTGCACACATTTTTAGCGTTTCTGACTGTGTTAGAAGCGGAACAACGGACAGACACAGCGAAACTAGAGGGTACAGATTTGCGACTTGACTTCACGAGCATTGCGAAAATCAGGAAACATAATTTTCACCTTCTAAACATGAAGCGCATCTAAAATTGTAATAGCTGAACACTTAATTTTCTGACTCAAAGGCAGCTCACTACGACTACGTTATAAAGACAAAATTGTTGCTGTCGTTAACCCTTGGCTTTTAGAAACACAAGAAAAAGAAATACTGTTAGCAAAACGCAGACACACTTACCCCAAAGCAGGTGCTACAAGGCCTATTAAACTCACTGGGCGCGATGTCAGGACCCCAAAGTAAAAGTTCTATAAGCTCCTAGCCGTAACACCGTTACGAGTAACAATGTCGATTGGAAGTCACTTCTGTCTTTTTGCGCTGACAAGCGACTTGCAACAGACGTCGACGAAAAGCAAGCCGTCACCTCCTGTCTTTTAACACTTTACACCTATTTCTTCAAAGTCTGGATGCAAGCGTTGGTGCAACTGCTTTACAGGTGCTTAAATGTTAATCGTGATTACGTGTAGGTCTGTTTTGTAAGTACCATCTGCTACCCAAGTATCATGCATACACTGAAACGAGAATAAAGTCCTCGGCACTAAGTTTTTTACCTTCTTTTGTAGAACTCCTTTATACTTGTGTTTATGAGATGTGAGGTCTTCACAGCTTGACGTTTGTTATGTGTGGCACAGTGCAGTGGGATACGTTTCCCAATCTTTCGGAGAAGCCTGAATCTTCCATCATTTTCTTCCTGTGGCGTCGCGGCCCAATGCGGGTCACGGCCTCCTAATTCTTGAGGTTTATAGAGCACACACAACGACGCATCACAGTCGGTAGGACTCCTCTGGACGAGTGATCAGCTCGTCGCAGAGACCTCTACCTGACAACACACAACACTCACAACAGAAAGCATCCATGCCCCCGGTGGGATTCGAACCCACGATCTCAGCAGGCGAGCGGCCGTAGACCTACGCCTTAGACCGCGGCCACTGGGACCGGCGCTTCTTCCATCATTTGAATGTAGAAACAAGCCACGGAGAGTACAAGCATATTTTCGTATTCTTGGTAAAAATTCATGAGTTAAACACGTGCCTTAGTGGCACATTTAAATTGGAAGATAAGGTCGAGAGTGGTTATGTTACTTCGATATTCACACTGCTAACACTTCAAGAACATTCAAATTTCGGTTACAGAAATGTGTTGCCAGTGTAACTCAAAACGTTAACCCCCAAAAGCCTTTAATTATGAGTGAAGGCTGGAAATGACTAGAACATTCGACAGCGCAAAATCATATACCGTAAAATGATAGAGACATGTGTGTAATCAAATGCACGGTGACGCTCAAAACTGGTACAGACTGTAAGGCGTGCTATGGGCAAGAGATCACACAATGCATCTAAAATACAGACACCTTCCCGATATACATGCATTCTGTAAAGGCATGACTCCAAAGACTGTGTACCCAGGAAAATATTTTACCCTGGGCAGTATAGGCAAGAGGAGGCTGGAAGACGCTGCTTAGTAAAGATCTGAAATTTCACTCGCCAACAGATATTCTTACGATGGCGACAACACTCTACATGAGACGAAGGAAACGGCGGAGGTAAGGAAGGCATATGAAACGTTAAACCCAGGCATAGATTTGAGAATTAAAATATAATTAATCTTAAAGAAAATCCGTTTGATTGTGTTGCCTGGATTCATATGTTTCTGGTTACGGACCACAAAGTCTTGCTTCGAGCACCGTAATAAATCTTCGATTTTTATATACGTGGAGAATTTCCTGAAAACTGCGGGACTGTTAGCTATGAAGGACTTTACCGCTTGAATTTAGTAAAATATCAGGCTAATTCAGCCATATTAGAGAAAAGTACACAGTTGTGACAGACTTTATTAGTAGGGGCCTCGACAGTGCAACAGCCAGCTTCATATAACGCGCACAGAATAGGAGCATTCAGAGATAGCTTTCCAATACTCTGAGGCTAATCTCTGCACAACAACAAAAACAACAACAACAACGAAAAAATCCCACTGTTGCCCTGAAATGTACACACACAAACCATTCCCCACCCTCAACCAACAGTTGGAGTCACCACTAAATAACAGGGTGTAAACGTTAAGCTGTCCACGACATGGAACAAAATCCGACGGATTTCATGGTCGAGAGGAATGTGTCGCATATGCCGCTATGTGGAAATGAATATACGATCCGTCCAGTTTTCATGTTATATCTATGGGCAGTTCAATGGACGGATAATCTTCCCTCATGATTATTTGCACAGCACATATAGGGTTGGCCAGCTGACAGTCTTCCTGTATTTAATGCGTAAAACAGACAGTCGAAAGAGTGAACTGGCATACTTTTTTTAATACCGATTATATTACTGAAGGCCTAAGTAAGCATGATAGTTGAAAACTTCTTTATTTCATTCATTCATTCATTATTTGTTTCTTTCTTACTTTCATTCTTTCAATAATTCATTCATAATTCTTTCTTTTTTCTTACTTTCATTCATTCATTCATTCATTATTTCTTTCTTTCTTTCTTTCTTTCTTTCTTCCTGTGTGTGACGCCACGTAGCTTGGCATATAAGTGTCAATATTTTGGAGGAATGTGCTGGGCCTTAAGACGGAATAAGAGCATTCTGTTGAAGTGTTGAAACCTATCGAGCTACGCAGTTACATTTCGGAAGTCCGTTCCGAGTCGGTGCGTAAGAACATCGAATGTAGAATTATGACCAACGTAACCATTGCCCCATAGGTTTGTGTCAGGTAACTTAAGACGAAAAATTGTTTCAACGCACCTTCCGATCTTTTTGAATGCTTCTTGTATGTACCAACAGAATTAATACTAACAAGAGAGGCAAAGTACGTGTCAACGAACCACAGAGGCGCTTTCGCAAAACCATTGTTGCTATGGAAAAGTCATAAGTGTGATACACTAGGAGTGTGTCTGTAGGCTTGTTTATCCATCACGCGAAGCGCATGCGCTGATTATACTTCCAGCTCTATCCTGTCCGGCTCTACCATATTTTCCCACGTTAGTTCAGAGACGGCAAGACTTACGGGAAAAAATTTACTGACTATCAATTACTTGTTTTGATTTTCTCTACAACTTTTTTTCCGAAACATTTCTCATTTCAACAAGAATTCAACCAGACATTATCATAAACGCACATACGTCTTCAAGTAAAGAAACCGCTATTCTGATAATGTTTTAATAAAAGCTTGATTTTCTCGATAAATTGTAGAAAAATACTTAAATATCAAATTTCATTATAATTCTTTTAGTGGGAGCCGAGTCGTCTCATGCAGAAGAGCAGACAGACCAGATGAATCTATCTATCACTCGCACTTCGCAATTTTGCGAAAGCGCCAAACAAGTTCTTCTTTATTCCAGCACATGGTATTGATGTCTTTCATTTTACTTACACAAAAAACAGCGATTATTTCCCTGACAGCATTAAAGTACCGGTTTTTGTAAAGCGGACGGAGTTTATTCCGTGTCGGGTAGAATCTATATCTAAAATTGTTCTTCAACGGCTAAAGAATATTTTCCTCTAACTGATACATATCGTGAACCATCTCCTGCTTTGTTTGCACAACGTCTGCATTACGGTTCGTATAGCGCTGTGGTTCCCAAAATATTCTCAGAGGGTCCCATAATTCTGTATTGGCTTCTCTGAGGTTAATTATTTTTTACATCAAATTAATAACGTTTTGTTAAAAATTTTGGCGGAACTGCTTTAGTTGGCGACGTGTCTATTTCCTGTGGTCGTTAGAATATCCAATCAAGAAACTTCCGATGCCCACGTAGCGAGCGACAATACCGGTATGTATTCGTAGTATTTAAGAAAATTTCTGAGGTTTAAATTTTTAATTTTGGATATCTGTCTTCCAGATACTCCATATTTACGTGAGCAAGGATGTGGAGATCAGTGATTATTTTTCGAAGCCAAAAGGGTTTCACGAAAAATAAAGCTTTGGAAACACTGGTATAGTGTATATCTTTGCAAGGACAGAGTTTTATCTACAATATATATATATATATATATATATATATATATATATATATAGAGAGAGAGAGAGAGAGAGAGAGACACACACACACAATGTCTGATTAATATATATATATAGACATTCCATGCAAACTTCCCCGTCCCCCCGTGAGAGATATGCCAAGAAAGTACAGACAATTCAGAATAAAGCCCTCAGTTTAATAACGAAATTATCAACAAGAATTCTCCATAAACACGGGTATTATCACTGACTTTGAAGTTGCAACATTTCCTATCAGTTACCACGCAGCACAGTACGCCTTCTTCTCAATAATCCCCTTTCTCCACCTTCTCCCCCCACCCCCTACTTGTTGTTCTCTCTTCTGCATGCTTTAGGAGGTTAGTAGATTAATCTTCGTGTTTCTCTTCTTATTTAAACTCCAAAACATGGAATTAAGACGCCTTAACCCGTAATCTTACACTAAATACAGTAAAGAATTAAAGATTATCTAACATAACTGATATGTTATCACGTCATGGCATTCAGTAGATCAAACAATCGAGCACACACATAATCCGTCCAGCTTCTACTAGTGAGACTTGCCAGTAGTTAGAACTTTCCCTGAATGGGTTACAAGCCAAGTTGTGTATGACTTTATTATGTATTTATATTTATAGTTATACTATAATTTTGGCCCAGAGCAGTGTAAGCCTAGTGGTAGGACTGTTAGCTTTACCCTCTGGACAGGCACGTTTAGCAATAACGGGGATAAACTAATGAAATTCAAATACTATCATTTTATTACTCCTAAAAGTTCTAAGAAGTTCCTCGGATTATTCTACTACATCTTTTCCGGCACTTCTCTCTCTCTCTCTCTCTCTCTCTCTCTCTCTTTTGCCAGACGAAACTTTGGGAAACAAAAATTTTCCAAGCTGTTTAGTTTGGTTCATTACGAGAGATTGAATTTCTAAAGCTGAAAACAACAAAAAGATCTGGACACTACAGATCATACTACTGGCACAGAGGCTGTCATTCTGTTTTATCTCAAATGTCTAAACGTAACTTCTGATTTTAAATTTACGATTTCGAAAGCTATATGATGTAAGAGCTATACGCTTTACGTGTAACTCTGAGCCACGATCTCTGAAATGGACAGCGTCCTCTTAAAAATTAATATTTACTCTACAAAGTAACGTCTGCTTTTTTCTGTTAAGATACGGCGAGTTGCATATACCGGCCTTCTGCAGGGACTAGGATAGGTCATATCTGGTAGGAAGAAGACCATGAAGATGCCAGGAGCATTAGGCTAAATATTAACCTGTACCTTGCGTAACGGCAAAAAGGAAACGTACATTTATTTATGCAATAATGACACATTCTCCAAAGTGCTTATTCCTGTGTGTCACAGTCAATTACGTTTTGCTGCGATTCTTTCACTTTACTTTTTTTGACGAATTTATACAAGGCGAAATAAAACATATCAAATTATTTCATGTAGTAATGTGAAACTGAGAGAATTTCGGCTGCTCAGTAGGTTTTCAACCTTTTCTAACATGGAGATGCATTACCGTGTTCACAAATGTCAGTTCAGTCCATTCTACAATCGACGCTCTCGTCTAGTTATACGAGATTCTGACGACAGCACGTCATATTTGGAATTATTCGACTCATGGACTTTTGTTCACCGTCTCTTGTTAGGATTAATAACGAACAAGACAGGCACTGTGCACATGATGTAATGCCGTGGTGCATTCGAATAAATATTGTTGTCATTGAAACGCAACAATGAGCTCCCTTTGTGTCGTTGAGCTACATAAGTCGCGATCAACAATGTAGAACTCTTACGCGTTGCCAAAGAAAAGCAGGAAGGGCGTCCCTTTTACTGATGTCGGCCTACAAAATATTTCATATATCTGTCAACAATATAAATGTACGTGATCACGTGAAGTGTCCGACATATTTGTCCGGTTTTAACACCCTTGGATTTACTCGACGGATTTTCATAAATCTCCAGAATCAAGCAGATACGGTAACAAAACCAACAAACGCACGTAAGTGCATGACAGTATATTATGAACATAATCACTTCTCTTGTGTTTCGGCCACTCGTGCAGCCATCGTCAGGGAGGTGCATTACAAGAGGTGGATAGATCGAGATATTTAAAATCTTCTCACTGAAGACTGCCACATGAGTGCCCGAAACGTCTAGTAGGTGCACTATGATTAGAACATACATTCACACAATTATGTGTATTTGCTGGCTTTACCAGATTCTTTTCAAGACTTAACGGCAGGCGCCTAAAATTACTACAACGCAGTCTATGGTGGTTAGGATCTGTCCCATATTCGGTGATAACCTACACAGATGGGCCCAACGGGCAAAACTCCCACTCTGGATCTGTCTATAGCGCCGAACTTAGTAGGGCTTCATCATGTGAGTTTCAAAACAAGGACTGATCCTTTCCCCGAAACAAAGGAGTTTCACTGATGTTTATTATTACCTTTAATAGGAGACGATGGCCAAAGCCCATACATTCAATAATCACACACTCTAGATGTCTGAGAAGAGTTAAAACATTTTCATGCAGAAAAAAACCTGAAACTTGAAAATTCATTTGTCGAAATGTCTGCAATTATGTAACAAGTCCACTCTAGTCAATATAGGCCTAGTCTGACTTATGTGAACACTTAAATCAACTACCAAGAGTCTTATTCATTGCAAATAAAGGCCTTAAAACCGAACAGCAATTGCACTAATAAAGGTCATCACATGAAATATACAAGTACGTGTATAATTGTTATATTCGTACCGTGCATTTCGATATTGTCAAAGCTTATTATTCACCAACTAATGCACAAGTAATTTTCTTAAAAACAATATTAAACTTTACATTAAAGGAGCTAAGACATGTTTCAGTGCAGTCACACCATCTTCTGGTACCGCATTGACTATTTTAACAAAGTTACACTTTGTTAAAATAGTCATTGTGTATAATTAGTGTATGATTATCAGTGGTGATGTGGCTGCATATATTGGTAGTGTCCTTGTTGATGTGTGCATATTGCCCTTTTCGGGAGTAGACTGCAATATCGTACTGTTCGGTGTAGACTGCAGTCTACTCCCGAACAGTGTGACTGCACCGAAACATGTAGAAGCTATTTTAATGTAAATTTTAATATTGTTTTTAAGACAATCACTTGTGCATTAGTTGGTAAGTAATAAACTTTGAAAGTATGTATATCGATATGCACATAAATATTTCCTTTATCAAAAGCTAGAGATTTTATATAGCTAACAAAGCGTGTTAGGAAATACGTCAATAAATTACGACAGATTAATAACAATAAATAATTGATACTGCCTTCGATTACTATAAGTAAGGCTGCAAATAGAAACTAATAAAATCCATCCCTTCATCCAGAGCAGCCAGGCCACATTATACATGTACAGAAAAACAGCAAGGTCGAAACTCTAAAATCACTGCGGCTCGCACCTCTGAACCATTTTTACGAAAGTCCCTTTTCTCTGTGCTTATGTTACCGTCGGGTTTCATTGTGTCGAGACAAAGGGATTCAAAAAATTGTACACCAAATCCAACCATACAGAACTCCACTGCATAACGTAGTTTTCTGTATCATTCGATTTTCTCTTACAAAACAAAATCGAGTCAGATAAGCATAAGAGACATATCACGCGGCAGAGAGAGAAGGATCTCAAAAATCCTCTTTGTGAAGATATTTTAGCTTTGTCTTCGCCATCAGTGTCTTGTTTTTGTAGTCATGGAGACTTATCAAATTAAAGATTTCTGGAAAGCTATAATTTTGTACCAAGTAAAATGTACCTTCAGAATTGGAGCTGGTGCCGGTACGCTATTTAAATACGACACCATGTATAATTTTCTTTGTCAACAATTATATTCCAACTATTCAGCGCTCTTCGTAGAACACTCTGAAACCTGTCAATCCTCTACTTATATTTGAAGCTTATATATCCATTTTATTACATCCAGATGAACAGGAATATGGTTCTAGTAAATACGAATTGTTTAAAGTATTACAATTAGTTGCGCAGGTTTTGGTTTTCAGCATAAGGTCAAGTTTTAGTTTATTGGTGCTTCCGGGACCAATAATTCTAATAAATTACTACATTTCAAACCAACAAATGCATGTAATTTATTAAAATTACAATAACGTTATAAAACACAATTTCTACACGTTTCAGGCCTTATTGGCTCATCGTCATGGAGCACACAATTATATATAAACAATTATATAAACAAATGTGTGGCTTCCAAAATTTTTCTTAAAATTCGGTTCCTACAACGAAGGGACTTGTTGCACATATGTTAAGAATTATAATTTTTTTCCCCAATAAAAGTAGGATAGGTGTCGGTGTTCATTCTGAAAACCAAACTAACTCAATAAATACAGAATGAACTGCAAGTTAAAGCAGGTGATACATGAAGACACGGGCCTAAGTTTACACTTCGAAGTTACTTGATAATTAGATATTTATATCTTCGCATTTACATCCGTTCAGTCCCTCTTATGGAATTAGAAATGTTTAGTCTGGATACTACTAACTCACAGTAATGGTGACTCATTTCCGATAAACAAAATCGGACACGAAAGAAACACAAAACAAAAATATGAGTAAAACCTTTTGGTTCTATTGAGTGCGGTATAGAATCTGTAGGTGAGTTTGTTCACTTTTTTACCCATAACCCATAGAAATTGTCAATATGTACATTTCAGAGGCATGTTGATCAATCTGGAATTTTCTTCGAATTTAGCCTTTTCTTTTCCGAAACTTGGTGCTGGTAATTACGAAGGTGGATGCATTCGGAGTTAGTTAATTTTTGTACGTAATCGGGATGTACAGAAATATGTATATTTAATTGCTACTTTGCGAATTTATAAGATGTGGTACAAACAGAACTTTGAACAATGGACTCCACATGCAGATCATGAATAGCCCCTTACTCACCGTTCTGTGTAATCTCCCTCAGATCGAGAGATGCTGGCCATCTCGCTGAAGACAAAGATCCGCGAAGATCCACGATACCATTTGATGCTGTGTAGGTCTCCACATTTTTCCGTATCCACATCACATGGAAGAAAGATTGTCTCTCCCACAAGACCGAACAAATCACGTTGCGACAATCCTGGAAGATGCAAAAGGAAATCATTTTCACACATAAACTACACTCATTTCGAAGAACAAAACACGGGTTTATTTTAATTCAAAATGTGCCTTTACATGTATGCTGCATGTTTCGGCCTGTACTTAGGCCATCCTCGAGCATGTAAATACAAAAATCGTATAAAGGAAGATATAATAAAATATAATTTTAAGTGGACCCTTGTTTACAGTCAACATTTTCTTATAATATTCAAACATAACACGTATTTCCATCGTAAATCATGGTCTATATGAAATAAAGTGAAATGCCAACTTGATGCAACTACGTAATTTTATTGATGTATTCTTACCTCGATATGTTTCGGGTACATACGCCCATCATCAGGAGCATTAGATGTTGAGTTGCAGCATATGGTTTTCTGCACCGAGTGTCTGGATTGGTGGTGGTCTTGAGAACCGAAGCGTAATTCGTGTGTACGGTGCGGATGGTGCACGGCACCATCCGCACCGTACACACGAAACCACCACCCATCCAAAAACTCGGTGCAGAACACCATAAGCAGCAACTCAAATCTAATGCTCCTGATGATGGGCATATATACCCGAAACATATCGAGGTAAGAATACATCACTAAAATTACCTAGTTGCATCAAGTTGGCATTTAACTTTATTTCATGAGGAAGATGCACGGTCAAACAACCCTGACATCATGGTCTATACTTCCGAGCATGACTTGTGTATATCTCACCAAGAAGACAGTGCAGTTACACCATGGCGGTAAATAAACAGTATCACTGATCTATATTAATAATTGTCCAACGGGATGCAACACAAAGCAGTCTATTTATTATTCTGCAAGTTCACTCTAAATGTTTCGGGTGTCAACCACACCCATCATCAGCAGTAAACAAAATTGTAATAACAGCCTCCAGTACTGGTCATATTTTTTGTGCAGCTACCTCCCTCCAACGTGGCCAGGCTAGTTTGGCCACGATGGAGTTTGTACCCGAAACATGTAGAGTGAAATTGCATAATAAATAAATGTCTTTGTGTTCCATCTCGTTGGACATTAATTAATATAGATCAGCGATGCACGGAACCATAAACATAAAAGTACCAGTGTCAAAAATGAAGCTTTTGTATACCTTTCAGACGTCGCGGGCATCAGTAATGAGAGGTCAAGATGGGTTCGTTTGGTAATGATATTGTCTCTATGGGGCCAAATGTCCATTATAGCAAACTTAAACGTAAATAGATGGTACGGAAAAGCATCCAAGAGAATTTGGCATATAAATTGCCGTGACTCCGTGTGTCTGACTTCCACAATATCGCTCTGTTTGTTTTAATATGCTGTACGCATCTCATACTGCGTACTGTCAACAGTAGGATGGTGGCAAATGAAGGAGGTCAATCACGAACACACTGTCAATTATTCGGCTTTTCTGCCGAAATTAGAAAGAAGAACCCCTTCAATAAACCGAGAGAGTTGCCGATGGGAGAAACTGCTTCAGCGTTAGAATTTTGAACGGTTAATTTTTACTGCGCTTATAAATATAAAAATAGCGACCTTGAGATCTGCTGAGTTAGGAACAACATTTACCGTTCTTCTGACGTGCGTGGTGCTGGATCTCCTAAGGGTGTACAATATTGACGTTTTTATTACGTACCACAAAAATGTGACTGTTTTCTGGAGTATATTAAGAGCGAAAAGAAATTCCAGCACAAGCTCCCAGTAGTCTAATTCACTGTGAGAAAGGTTAAGCTGAAAGTGGCATATAACACTATATCATGAGCCGTTAAGTTTAGAGGACGGTGATAACTTTGGCGTAACGCACAAGAAAAGAACTTCGTGCCTTTTCGAGAATACAATTTTTACCCTTTCAAGGACTCCGTACAAAAAAAATTGTGTAACCAGAAAGTTGCCACGGGTTCCTTTGAAAAGGCTTTGCTTCGCGTAGCACCGTCTGAAGGCCACTGACGAACGAAAACATCTTTCCAGTGTCTTCTCTTTTCGCGATATTTTATTTACACTTCCCAAGCTTCATTTCGTTCATTAACAGAAAATTATGAAATTATTAAATTTATGATTACGGTTACATGAACGTAAAGTTTGATACAATAATTTTATGCAACGGATTTTTATACTAAAAAAAATCCCAGCTAATTTGTCTGTGTTTATTAAGAGTAATTCAACAATAGTTTTTACAAATTATCCTTGCTGACATGTTTGTGTTTGTCCGACAGAAGTTTACATCTCTTGAAAATCAGCATTTCCAATAAATTAATCGTGTCTACGATACCACTTGTATAGAGTAGGCATTTACTTGGCATACAAATTAGCGTAAACAGAAATATTGGTCCATGATTATGAAATATTTTAATGTGGTGAACTGCGACACAATGTGTAAAATATGAAAGGAATTACAGCAACATTGAAAAAAAGCAGCACAAATCCTTAAGAATTATTATAAAATTCATTTTTAAAAATAGTAATTTGAACTTTTTGACCTCTTCTGTTATAACCCCATCAGAGTGTTGCCGCACGAGAGGGGGTTTAGGTCAGACGTTACGATAGTCTCTGACGCAACAGGACCCTTTTTAACTAACAACAGGAGTGGTGGGTTTATAGCGTTGTAACAGGAAAGAACCAAAATTTTTCACTTTTAAGAAAGCATTAGAAGGAACACATTCTCTAGCACAATGGCAAATAACATGTCCATGCTGCTGTTCGTAATCCAAACGAGGTTATCGATGTAATTCTGTGTACTGAACACTGATTTCAAGCCAGCCGAAATTTCATCTGCGGAATTTGACATTTCCCATATCTAGCCACCGTTTACACAGTTCATTATTACGCCCATCAATTACTACACACCGAATCTCTGGACGGACACCTTGAATTTACCGTCCCTCTAAATATGCACATTGTGTTTCGATCCGACAGATGATGAAAGTGTTATTCCAACTAAAGAGTAGCTACCCTTTACTTCAGTTGATTGCTGCTACCTCGTAGTCCTATCTGCAGAAACTACCACTCCTGACATTTACACAAATAGAAATAAATTAAAAGTTTGTGTAATACACAGTATTTAGGTGTTCTAAGGAGGAAGTACACACAGTTACCATGTTAGATTAATGAGTTTATCAGGAACGCAGAAAGGCCTATATTCCAGCTGTCAAATTCCCATTTAACTTCGTGGATCAGGTCTTATATTCACCTCGTTTTGTATGAGGTCATTAAAAACGTGGGCTTATAACAAAAAAAACACAACACTTTGTAAAATTGAAAAAAAAAAATATGTTGTAATTTGCGTACTAGTAAACACGAGTTGACCTCTACAATATGAAAAGTGTAAAGACAGGGATGAATTAAGAATGAAGGCGATTCAATATTTCCATATTTAAGAAAACATGTCCTCAGAATATTAGAATACAGATGTGATATAATTTTTAATTGAACGCTATATATATATATATATATATATATATATATATATATATATATATATGTGTGTGTGTGTGTGTGT
>Ga0131853_10014872_pt1 | contig 14245 bp, 8 predicted proteins | sample TergutLab28metaG_FD_92764 | JGI IMG/M metagenome (GOLD analysis project Ga0131853, IMG submission 92764) | Labiotermes labralis P1 segment gut microbial communities from Petit-Saut dam, French Guiana - Lab288 P1 (version 2) (version 2) | ecosystem: Host-associated > Arthropoda: Insects >... | reverse complement strand
ACGCGATCTTCTCCGAAGGTCCAGAACTCCGGCACACATCGGAAGTCAGCCGGTCCGAGTACGCGGACAGAATCGTTAGGGGCGGCTTCCCTGAAGCCGTGGCCCGGACGAACCCTCGCAGACGGCAGCGATTCCATGATTCCTACGTCGCGGACCTAGTCGCCCGGGATGTCACCCAGCTGTCGGAGATCGAGCGAAGCGACCAGATGCGATCCCTCATCCGGCTTGTCGCCGCGCGAAGCGGCCAGCTGCTGGTCACCTCTTCCCTCGGCAATGACGCCGGGATCTCTCAGACCACCGCAAGCCGGTACCTCGGCCTGCTGGAGGAAGTCTTCCTGATCAAGCGGATTCCTGCCTGGTCACGGAACCTGGGCAACCGGGCGGTCCGGACGCCAAAGATGGCACTGGTTGATTCTGGAATCGCCGCCAACCTTCTCGGCACAGACAGCAGGTCCCTGATCCGTCCGGGCGGGCCATTCGGAGAACTTCTAGAGGGCTTCGCCACGATGGAACTCGCCCGGCAGATCACCTGGGCCACCACGAGAGTCGAGCTGTTCCATTACCGGACCAAGGACAAGATCGAGGTCGACGCGGTCCTGGAAAACCGGCAAGGACAGGTTGTCGGCGTAGAGGTCAAAGCCGCTTCCACTGTCGTATCCGATGATTTCCGGGGCCTTCGACACCTAGAGCAGGTTGCCGGCGACGATTTCATCGCCGGGGTGGTGCTCTATACCGGACAGCAGACGCTCCCCTTCGGCCCCAAGCTCCGCGCGATGCCGCTCAGTTCCCTCTGGGAGGTCGGCCCGGCGGAGGGGCGCTCGGGCGGGTAAGGATGGCATGATCTTGGGCATGGCGGAGAGCTTTCCCCGGCAGCGGGCGCGGACACGGAACTTCACGATCGGCGTGCCGAAGGCCTTCGGCGTCTCCCCCGACGGGGAGCGGGTCACGTTCCTGCGGACCCGGGACGCCCGTGACCCCGTGACCTGCCTGTGGGAGCTCACCGTCGCAACCGGGGAAGAGCGCCTGGTCGCCGACCCCCGCCGACTCGGCGCCGACGACGAGAACCTGCCGCCGGAGGAACGGGCCCGCCGTGAGCGGGTCCGGGAGACCGGTTCCGGCATCGTGTCCTACGCCGTCGACTCGGCCTGCACGCTGGCCGTCTTCTCGCTGTCGGGCCAAGTCTACGCGGCTGACCTGGGTAATCCCGGAGCCCAGCCGACGCTGGTCCCGGCCCGGGCTCCCGCCCTGGATCCCCGGCCCGATTCCGCCGGGGCGAAGGCGGGATACGTCCACAACGGCGCGTTCCGGGTCATCGACCTCAAGTCCGGCGAGGACACCGTCGTCGCCGGCCCGGACGGGGACAATGTCACCTTCGGGCTCGCCGAGTTCGCCGCCGCGGAGGAGATGGGCCGGTCCCGGGGCTACTGGTGGTCTCCGGACGGCACCCGGGTCCTGCTGGCACGGGTGGACGAGAGCCCCGTGCGCACCTGGCACATCTCCGATCCCGCCAACCCTGAACGCGAGCCGGCGAGCTGGAAGTATCCCGCCGCCGGCACGCCGAACGCCGAGGTCCGCCTGTTCATCGCCGACCTGTCCGGCGGCGGCCTGACGCCGGCGGCCCCGGCTCCGGACGAATACTTCGTGACCGCGCACTGGGGGAAGCGGCTGCTGATCGTCACCCAGTCCCGGGACCAGAAGACGATGCGGCTCACTGACGGCCTCACCGGGGAAGTCCTCGTCACCGACGCCGACGAGTGCTGGACCGACGTGGTCAGCGGCGTCCCCGCGCAGTTGCCGGGCGGCGAGATCGTGTGGACGCGGGTCAGCGAGGACACCCGCCGCCTGGTCGTCGCCCCCGCGGGCGACCTGGCCAGCGCCGAGCCGGTGACCCCGCCCGGCCTGCAGGTCCGCTCCGTTCTCGGTACCGACTCAGGCGCCGTGTACTTCAGCGCGTCGCGCGAGCCGACGGAGACTTGCGTGTGGCGGTACGGCCCGGACGGGCTTTCCGAGGTCGCGTCCGGGCCGGGAGTGCATTCCGCCCGCGCGAACGGGGGCACGGTCGTCGCGGCCAGCCGGTCGCTGACCGGGGCGAGCGTCCGGGTGAGCCGGGGCGGCCAGGACGAGCGGGAGATCGTGTCGTTCGCGGAGGAGCCGAACCTCCCGGCGCCCGCGCCCCGTTTCTCCGGCGCCGGGCGCCACGGCATCCGGACCGCGGTCCTCTTCCCGTCCTGGCACCAGCCGGGCGGCGGGAAGCTTCCGGTGCTGATGGACCCGTACGGCGGCCCGCACGCGCAGCGGGTACTGAAGACGTCGTCCATCTACCTGCAGTCGCAGTGGTTCGCCGAGCAGGGCTTCGCGGTCGTCGTGGCCGACGGGCGCGGCACCCCTGGGCGGGGCATCGCCTGGGACCGCGCGGTCTACCACGACCTCGCGACGCCGGTGCTGGAAGACCAGGTGACGGCGCTGAAGGCGGCGGCGTCGGAGTTCGGCGACCTGGACACGTCCCGGGTGGGGATCCGGGGCTGGTCGTTCGGCGGGTACCTGTCGGCCCTGGCCGTGCTGCGGCGGCCCGACGTCTTCCACGCCGCCGTCGCGGGCGCCCCGGTGACGGACTGGCGCCTGTACGACACCCACTACACCGAGCGCTACCTGGGGCTCCCGTCCGGCCCGGACGATCCCTACGCGAGGAGTTCGCTTCTCGATGATCCCGAACGGATCTCCGCTGCTGACCAGCGCCCGCTCCTGCTCGTTCACGGCCTGGCCGACGACAACGTCCTCGTGGCGCACACGCTGCGCCTGTCCCGCGCCCTGCTGGCGGCGGGATACCCGCACTCGGTGCTGCCGCTGACCGGCGTCACCCACATGGCGTCGCAGGAGGCCGTGGCCGAGAACCTGCTCCTGCTGCAGGTGAATTTCCTGAAGGCGTCCCTGGACGCCGGCTAGATCCCGCGGCGTCCGCCCGCCCGGGGGCGCGTGAGAATCATGGGACTGGTGAGGACCGAAGAACCGTTCGGGATGATCAGGTGTCGAAGATCACATGATGCCCTGACCGCCCTCACCAGCTAGATGTAACTAGCGTCACATGTGAGATACACCATCTGCTGCGGCATGCTTGGACTAAGTTCCTAGGCGCGCACGCGTCGTAGCGCGTTGACGCCACGATTACGAATCCGGCAGCGAGGACGCTGAAAAATATGACACAAGTATCGGAAGCACCCGCAAGGACGCGGGCGCAAATCTCCGAACGGACGCTTCGGAAAGACCCCTGGTGGCGGAAGCCCGCCCTCGTGGCGACCCTGCTCACCATCTGGGTCCTGTACGCGACCGTCCGTGTCTTCACCGGGCACTGGTACTGGGTCCCCCAGTACCACTACCTCACGCCTTTCTACTCGCCCTGTGTCAGCGGCGAGTGCGTCCCGGGCTCCTCCAGCCTGGGCCAGTGGATTCCCGCGATACCGCCGATCATTCCCTACGCGTTCGTGTCGCTGCCGTTCGTGCTGGGCTTCCGGCTGTCGTGCTATTACTACCGCGGCGCGTACTACAAGGCGTTCTGGCGGGCGCCCTCTGCCTGCGCGGTGCGCGAGCCGCACGCGTCCTACAGCGGGGAGACGAAGTTCCCGCTCATCATGCAGAACCTGCACCGCTTCTTCTTCTACATGGCGGTGCTCATCTCGATCCTCAACACCTATGACCTGGTGCAGGCGTTCCGGGGACCGGACGGGGCCTTCGGCATCGGCCTCGGCTCAATCATCATGCTGATCAACGTGGTCCTGCTGTGGGCCTACACGCTCTCGTGCCACTCCTGCCGTCACATCACCGGCGGGCGGCTCAAGAACTTCTCCAAGCACCCGGCCCGGTACTGGATCTGGACCCAGATCTCCAAGCTCAACACCAAGCACCAGCAGCTCGCCTGGACGACCCTCGGCACCCTGATGGTGACCGACCTGTACGTCATGCTCGTCGCCAGCGGCGCGATCAGCGACCTCCGCATCTTCAACTAAGGCTTAGTCATGTCAGACCAAATCGAGCGTTATACCTACGACGTGGTCGTGATCGGCGCGGGCGGCTCCGGGCTGCGCGCGGCGGCCGAGGCCCGCGCCCGCGGCAAGAAAACAGCGGTCATCTCCAAGTCGCTGTTCGGCAAGGCGCACACCGTCATGGCCGAGGGCGGCGCCGCCGCCTCGATGGGGAACGCCAACCCCAACGACAACTGGCAGGTCCACTTCCGCGACACCATGCGCGGCGGGAAGTTCATGAACAACCCGCGCATGGCCGAACTGCACGCCAAGGAGGCCCCGGACCGCGTCTGGGAGCTGGAGGCCTGGGGCGCGCTGTTCGACCGGACCAAGGACGGCAAGATCTCCCAGCGGAACTTCGGCGGCCACGAGTACCCCCGGCTCGCGCACGTGGGCGACCGGACCGGCCTGGAGATGATCCGCACCATGCAGCAGCGCATCGTGCAGCTGCAGCAGGAGGACGCCAAGTCGTCCGGCGATCCCGAGGCGATGATCAAGGTCTTCGCGGAGACCACCATCACCCGCCTGGTGAAGGACGAATCGGGCCGGATCGCCGGCGCCTTCGGGTATATCCGGGACACGGGCAAGTTCGTCCTGTTCGAGGCGCCCGCCGTCGTGCTGGCGACCGGCGGTATCGGCCGGACGTTCAAGGTCACGTCCAACTCCTGGGAGTACAGCGGCGACGGGCATGCCCTGGCCCTGCTGGCCGGGGCGAAGCTGATGAACATGGAGTTCGTCCAGTTCCACCCGACCGGCATGATCTGGCCCCCGTCGGTGCGCGGCATCCTGGTCACCGAGTCGGTCCGCGGTGACGGCGGCGTGCTGAAGAACTCCGAGGGCAAGCGGTTCATGTTCGACTACGTGCCGGACGTGTTCCGCGCCCAGTACGCGGAGACCGAGGAGGAAGGCGACCGCTGGTACACCGACCCGGACAACAACCGGCGTCCGCCGGAACTGCTGCCCCGGGACGAGGTGGCCCGGTCCATCAACTCCGAGATCAAGGCCGGCCGCGGCACGCCCCACGGCGGCATCTTCCTCGACATCGCCTCCCGGCGGTCGCCGGACTACATCCTGTCCCGGCTGCCCTCCATGCACCACCAGTTCAAGGAGCTGGCGGACGTGGACATCACCAAGGAGCCGATGGAGATCGGGCCGACCTGCCACTACGTGATGGGCGGCGTCGAGGTCGAGCCGGACACCGGCGCGTCGTCCGTGCCCGGGCTGTTCGCGGCGGGCGAGGTGTCCGGCGGCATGCACGGCTCCAACCGGCTCGGCGGCAACTCGCTGTCGGACCTGCTGGTCTTCGGCAAGCGGGCCGGAGACGGCGCCGCGGCGTACGTGGACTCCCTGTCCGGGGCGCGGCCCGCGGTCGCGGAGGCTTCCCTGGACGAGGCCACGGCCGAGGCCCTGGCCCCGTTCAACCGCGCCGAGGGCGAGAACCCCTACACCGTCCACTCCGAGCTCCAGCAGACCATGAACGACCTGGTCGGCCTGATCCGCCGCGAGCCCGAGGTCAAGCAGGCTCTCACCGAGCTGGAGAAGTTCAAGGAGCGCGCGGGCCGCGTGACCGTGGAGGGCGGCCGGGCCTACAACCCGGGCTGGCACTACGCCCAGGATCTGCGGAACATGCTGCTGGTCGCCGAGTGCGTGGCCCTGGCCGCGCTGGAGCGCCAGGAGTCCCGGGGCGGGCACACCCGGGATGACTATCCGGCGATGTCCCCCGAGTGGCGCAAGATCAACCTGATCCTGTCCCTGGAGGGGGAGAAGATCGAACTGCGCCGCCAGCCGATCCCGGAGATCCCCGTCGAGCTGCTCGCGCTGTTCGAGCGGTCGGAGCTGAAGAAGTACATGACCGATGAGGAACTGGCCGTCCTGCCTGCTTCGTCGGAAGCACCGGAATCGCCGGACTCGTCGGAGTCGTCGGAGTCGTCGGAGAAGGAGGGTCACTGATGGGGTACACGGCTAAGTTCCGCGTCTGGCGGGGCGACGCGGGCTCGGGCGCGCTGAAGGACTACGAGGTCGAGGTCAACGAGGGCGAGGTCGTCCTCGACGTGCTGCACCGCATCCAGGCCACGCAGGCGGGCGACCTGGCCCTGCGCTGGAACTGCAAGGCGGGCAAGTGCGGCTCGTGCTCGATGGAGATCAACGGCCGTCCCCGGCTCGGCTGCATGACCCGGATGTCGGTCTTCGAGCAGTCCGAGACGCTGACGATCACGCCGCTGCGGACGTTCCCCGTCATCCGGGACCTCGTCACCGACGTGTCGTTCAACTACGAGAAGGCGCTGCAGATCCCGTCCTTCACGCCGGACCCCGACACCAAGCCGGGCGAGTTCCGGATGATGCAGGAGGACGTGAACCGGTCGCAGGAGTTCCGCAAGTGCATTGAGTGCTATCTGTGCCAGAACACCTGCCACGTGATCCGCGACCACGAGGAGAACGAGAACGCGTTCGCGGGCCCGCGGTTCCTCATGCGGATCGCGGAACTGGAGATGCATCCCGCCGACGAGGCGGACCGCCGCGACATCGCGCAGGACGACTTCGGCCTCGGGTACTGCAACATCACCAAGTGCTGCACCGAGGTCTGCCCCGAGCACATCAAGATCACCGACAACGCGCTCATCCCGATGAAGGAGCGAGTCGCGGGCCGTAAGTACGACCCGCTGGTCTGGCTGGGCTCGAAGATCGGCCTCCGGCCGAAGTCGGCCGGGACCCCCTCCGTCCCGGGCAAGCGGCCGTAAGCGCGCTTGACGCCTACCCCCAAGGCCTCTGTCCGGAATTTTCCGGACAGAGGCCTTTTTGCGAGACTCCGCTCGGATAATCTCGCCGCATGCCCCTCTCTGACCAAATTTGCACCGATTTGCGGGACATGGTGCTGCGCCTGGCGGGCGAAGCCGGCCAGGCGAGCCTCGCCCGCAGCGGCGACTCCCCCGGACTGCGGGCCGAGGTCGACCAGCAGGCCGCCGAGATCCGGAATTCGCTGACCGGGCCCGGCCGGCCTCTCACCCCGGACGCCCTGCTCAGCTACGCCCGGGGATTCACCGAGGCCGCGATCGGCCGGGGATGGCGGCACGCGCCCGACGACCCGGAGCCGGCCTGGGAATCTCTCCGCCTCGCCGCCGTCTGCCGTCTCCTTCTCGAAGCCGAGGGCCTCCCCGTCTAGCCCGAGCGCACGAAAAACGGGACCGGCCCTTGGATGGCCGGCCCCGTTTTTCCGGTTGTTTTAGGCGAAGGGCCCGCCGGGGCCGCGCCAGTCACCCGGGTCCTGGGCCGGGCCGCCCTGCGGCGGACCACCCTGGACCGGGCCTCCGTAGCCCTGCCCGCCGTAGCCCGGGCCGCCCTGCGGCGGGCCGTAGCCCTGGGCACCCGCCGGGGCTGCCTGCTGCCGGGTCCGCTCCGGGGCCGGGGCGCGCATCGCGTCGCTGCGGCCCTGCTGGTAGGCGGAGAGCTGGGTGTTGGTCTCCCGCTCCGCCGCGGACAGCATCCGCTCCCAGCGGGACTGCATCGGCTTGACCAGTCCGCCGCCCACGCCGATCGCGATGACCGCGCCGCAGGTGATCAGGACCGTGTCCAGGATCGGCGTGGTGATCGCCTGCGCGATGCCGACCTGGTTGAGCGCGGCGATAGCGCCGAGCGCGATGATGATGACCGACGCCACGTTGGCCACGAACGGCCCGTAGGACAGTCCGCCGATCGCTCCCATCACCAGGTCCTTGACCACCTTCGCGATGGCGGACGCGATGACGATGATGACGATTCCGACGATCGCCTTCGGCAGCCAGGCGACGATGGCGTTGAGCATCGTGGAGATCGGGTTCGTGCCGAACACGCCGAACGCCATCTGCAGCGCGATCAGCAGGATCGCGTAATAGACGATCTTGGAGATGAGTTTCGTCGCGTCGGTATTGGACCGCGCGAGAGCCTGCCCCACGGCCCCGCGTTCCACGAAGTGATCGAACTTGACCCTGCGCAGGACCACGTCCACGACCTTCGCCAGAGCCTTGGCGATAATCCAGCCGACGATGAGGACGACCAGGAAAACCAGGATCTTCGGAACAGAGTGGATAACTGTGTTGAGCAGGTTCTGAAAGCTCTGGCCTACATTTACCGCAGCCAGTGGCTCCATGACTTCCCCCTTTGGCAGTTGAGCCGCACTGCCGAATTACTGCCGCACGGCCTACTGTTGTTAAGTCAGGCTTACCCTACTCTCGGGCGTCAAAGGCGTGCGGTATTTCATCTCGTTCACCCTTATGCGGCGTGTCGGGAGGGGGTGGGGCGCCCGCGCGTGCCCCCGTGACGCGCGAGGCGCTGTCCCCGCTTATGCCCCTATCGCGGCGACGCACGCCCCTGAGCTGCGTCGACACGCTATCCCACCGCCTGCCGGGCACGTCCCCGGTGTGACCGGCCTGCATAACCGAGCTTACGCGAATCAAGGAAGCTTGCCCGTACCGATACAACAAATATGGGTATACGTATGCCCGGCATACCGACATACTTACGCAACATTGGCGCGAGCGGACATCGAAGTTCCGGCGGGATCCACGATCATTCCGTGACCATGATTGCCGAATCTTAATCCCGCCGCAGCATATTCATGCAATACGGCCGGGAAATTCTCGCAATATACGCCGCCAACGCCTCATAGCTCGCATACTGGCCAGCCCCCTGCATGAGGGCTGGCCAGTGGTTCCGGCTTAGCGCTCGCCCCGGGACTGGCGGCCCCGGACCCGGCCCCGCTCCTTGGCGTCGAGGATGACCTTGCGAAGCCGCACGGCGGTCGGCGTGACCTCGACGCACTCGTCCTCGGCACAGAACTCCAGCGCCTGCTCCAGGCTCAGCAGCCGCGGCGGCACCAGGCGCTCCAGTTCCTCGCCGGTGGACTGGCGGACGTTGGTGACCTTCCGCTCCTTGGTGATGTTCACGTCCATGTCGTCGGAGCGGGAGTTCTCCCCGACGATCATGCCCTCGTACACCTCGGTGGCGGGCGAGATGAACAGGGAGCCGCGCTCCTGCAGGTTGAACATCGCGTAGGCGTTGGACGCGCCGGTGCGGTCCGCGACCAGGGACCCGGTCGCGCGCCCGCGGATGTCGCCCGCCCACGGCTCGTGGGACTCGAAGACGTGGTGCGCGATGCCGGTGCCGCGGGTCTCGGTGAGGAACTGGGTCCGGAACCCGATCAGGCCCCGGGACGGCACCAGGAAGACCAGCCGCACCCAGCCGGTGCCGTGGTTGGTCATGGTCTCCATCCGGCCGCGCCGGACCGACACCAGCTGCGTGACCGCCCCGAGGTACTCCTCGGGCACGTCGATCGACAGCCGCTCGACCGGCTCCATCCGCTTCCCGTCGATCTCCCGGATGACGGCGGCGGGCCGGCCCACGGTCAGCTCATAGCCCTCACGGCGCATCGTCTCCACGAGCACGGCCAGCGCCAGCTCGCCGCGACCCAGCACCTCCCAGGTGTCCGGCCGCTCGGTCGGGATGACCTGCAGCGACACGTTGCCGATCAGCTCGCGGTCGAGGCGGTCCTTGACCAGCCGCGCGGTCACCTTGGTGCCCTTTTCCCGTCCGGCCAGCGGCGAGCTGTTCGCCCCGATGGTCATCGAGATCGCGGGCTCGTCCACGTGGATCAGCGGCAGCGGCTGCGGGTCCTCGGTGTCGGTGAGGGTCTCGCCGATCATGATGTCCGGGATGCCGGCGATCGCGGCGATGTCACCAGGGCCGGCCTCGTCGGCCTGCACCCGCTCCAGGGCCTCGGTGAGGAACAGCTCGGAGATCTTGACCCGTTCCACCGAGCCGTCCCGCTTGCACCAGGCGACCTGCTGGCCGCGCTTGATGGTGCCGTTGTGGATCCGGCACAGGGCGATCCGGCCCAGGTAGGAGGAGGCGTCCAGGTTGGTCACGTGCGCCTGCAGCGGCGCGCCGGAAACGTACCGGGGCGCGGGGACCGATTCCCGGATGACGTCGAACAGCGGCTCCAGGTTCTCGCTGTCGGGCAGGCCGCCGTCCTCGGGCCGGTTCTTCGATGCCCGTCCGGCCTTGGCCGAGGCGTAGACGATCGGGAACTCGATCTGCTCCTCGTTCGCGTCCAGGTCGATGAACAGCTCGTAGACGGCGTCGACGATCTCGGAGATCCGCGAGTCCGGCCGGTCCACCTTGTTGATCACCACGATGACCGGGAGCCCGGCTTCCAGGGTCTTGCGCAGCACGAACCGGGTCTGCGGCAGCGGTCCCTCGCTCGCGTCCACCAGCAGGATCACGGCGTCCACCATGGACAGGCCGCGCTCCACCTCGCCGCCGAAGTCCGCGTGGCCCGGCGTGTCGATGATGTTGACCGTCAGCCCGCCGTGCTGCACCGCGGTGTTCTTCGCGAGGATGGTGATGCCCTTCTCGCGTTCCAGGTCGTTGGAGTCCATGACCCGCTCGTTCACGTGCGCGTGCTCGCCGAACGCCCCGGACTGCCACAGCATGGCGTCCACGAGCGTGGTCTTGCCGTGGTCGACGTGGGCGACGATCGCGACGTTGCGCAGGTCGTCCCGGGTAACGGTGTCGCCTGCCGGCGCCGTGGTCTGCTGCTCTGCGGGCATGTTGAGATCTCGTGCAATCTGCGTCGTGGGCGGCACCACGCGAGTCCGTGGCGGCTCCAGTCTATTGGGCCGGCGGTAACGGCCGGGACCGGCCGTTACCGCCGGCCACTGATCGAATTACCGTTCGACCTGGTGATATGATCCCGGCATGGCCACGTACATACCACCGGGATGGCCAACCGGAGTGCATCCGCCAGGCTCCGAAGGGTTCACCGAGAGCGCCGTGGCCTGGCTGCTGGAGGTAGTCCCGCCCGATTACCGGCTGCACGGGGTGCTGCGTCGTCATCCCGCCGCCCTGGCGTCGATCGCCCGTCATCACACGCGCGCCTCCGTGGAGGGTGCCCGCCAGGGCTACCGCACGGTGCGCACCGAGCTCGCCGAGACCGTGCCGCCGCACGCGGTCGACGCGGTCCTGGCCGTCTACCGCACGGAGGGCCGGAGGCTCGCCGCCGCGGCGAAGGCCGTCGAGCTCGTGGAGCAGGCGCTGAAGGGCCAGCGTTTCGCCGCGAAGCTCTTATTCGTCGCCGGGTTCCTCGTCCGCCGGAGAGTCGGCGGAGTCGTCTCCGCGCGCGGCGGCGCCCGCGGCCCTCATGACGAGGATCGCCATGTCATCCGAGGACGGCTCGGCGCCGAAGTCGCCGACCGCGCGCCGCAGCCGGGACGCCACGGCCCAGGCACTCAGGTCCCGGCAGCCGCCGAGCAGCTTGGCCAGGCCGTCGTCGTCGTCCAGCAGGCGCCCGGTCTCGTCCCGCCGCTCCGTCACCCCGTCGGTGACGCACAGCAGCAGGTCGCCGGGGAAGAGCTCGGTCTTCTGGGCCTCGAACGACACGTCCTCGGCCACGCCGAGCAGCATCTGCGGCTCGGCCGCCGGAACGGCGGGAGCGCCGTCCGGGTCCGAAGCCCGCAGCAGCAGCGGCAGCGGGTGCCCGGCGCAGACCAGGGACGCTTCCAGCGGCCCCGAGGCCGGCCCGGCCGGCGGCACCGTGATCTCCCCGTGCAGCAGCGTGATGAACCGGCCGCGCGCGTTCTCGCGGTTGATGAGGCCGTTCAGCCGCCCCACGACCTCGGTGATGGGATGGCCTTCGGCGGCCAGGATGCGCAGCGTGTGCCGGGCCAGCCCGGTGACGGCGGCCGCCTCCGGCCCGGTGCCGGACACGTCCCCGATCGCGAACCGCCAGCGTCCCTCGCCCACCGCGAACACGTCGTAGAAGTCGCCGCCGACGTCGTTGGCCTCGCCGGCCGCCTGGTACTCGGCGGCGAGCTCAGCGCGCGGGATCTCCGGCAGTTCCGGCGGCAGCAGGCTGTGCTGCAGCGCCTGACTGGTCATCCGCTGCCGCTCGTACAGGCGCGCGTTGTCCAGCGCCAGCGCCGCCCGGCGGGCCAGGTCCTCGGCCAGTTCCATGGACTCCCGCGGCGGCGGGTCCTGCCAGCGCCGGTCCTCGCGCGGCCGCCCGATCACCACCGCGCCGAGGCCGCGGCCCCGGGCGGTGAGCGGAAAGCACCAGGCCGAGTCCGACGCCATCTGCACGTCTTCCATGCCCGCGCCGGGCGGCACGGCCAGCGACCAGCTGTGACCGCCCCGCGGGTTGCCTCCGTCCAGGCCTCCCGGGCCGGTCTGCCCGGTGGACAGCCCGACCACGCCCGCCGAGCCCGGCACGCCCACTCCCGGCGTCCCGGAACCGGAGGCGGTCAGCACCGGCGGCGCGATCTCGTCGAGCAGCCGGCCCAGCGCGTCGATCTTGGCCTCGTCCTCGTGCCACACGTAGGCGGGCTTGAGCTCGCCGACGTCATCGGTGATCAGCACGGCGCACCAGGCGGCCAGCCGGGGCACCATCAGCTGGGCGGTCAGGGCGATCGCCTGCTGCTGGTCCAGTGTGCTGGACAGCAGCTCGCTGGCCTCGGCCAGGAACGCGACCCGGCCGCGCCGGACCCGTTCCAGTTCCGACAGCCGGAGCCGTTCCAGGGACATCGCGGCGCGGTCAGCGACCCCCTGCAGCCGCTGCTCGTCCGTGTCGCGGAAGCGGCCGGGCGATCCCGACCCGACCCCGAGCACGCCGGTGACCCGGCCGTCCACCAGGAACGGCACGGACATCTGGGAGCGGGCCACGCCGCCGCCGGACAGCAGCATGGTGGCCGGGGGCGCGGTCAGCGCGTCCGGGACCTCGACCCCGACCGCGCCGCGGACGCGCAGGTCGCCCTCCTCGTCGGCGACGAGCGCGTAGGCGGCGTCCGCCCCTACCGCGTCCCGGGCGGCCTCCACGGTGTGCCGGACCAGTTCGTCGAAGTGCAGCTTGCCCAGCTGCGGGCTCCCGGGGCCGTCGGCCCGGGACTCGGCCAGGTCGGGCGGGGCGTGGGCGGCGGGCGCATCGGCGTCGCCCGTCGCCGGCGCCGGGGGCTCCACCGGCATGATCTGGGCATCGTCGGCTTCCCCGATGGCGGCCCCGCTGGCGGAGGCCCCGTCCGCCCGCAGCCGGAACCAGACCGTCTTGGCCGATGCGGTGTATGTCACACCCCAGGCCGAGGCGAGCGCGATCGGCAGGGTGAGGCCCCGGCCCCGCTCTGAGTACTTCTCCTCGGCCGGCGCCTGCGGCTCCTCGGGAAGGGTCCGGGACGGATGGCGGTCGGTGACCGCGACTTCCAGCACGCCGTCGGTCAGCCGCAGGCCGATCTCCAGATCGGTCCCGGCATGCTGGACGGCGTTCGCCACAAGCTCACTGGCAAGCAGCACCGCGTCATCCGTGGCAGACTGGGACAGCGATGTGTCCCAGTTACTCAAGGTCTCCCGGATGAACGACCGCGCCTGTGATGCCGCCGTGGGCTCGGGCGCCAGCAGCGTCCGCGCCTGGTTCTCCTCATCATCACTCACGTCGTTCACCGATCCTAGTGCAAGTCGTAGGTGGCCCTACCTTTCCATGGCCATCAGTGATCGATCTATGGGTTAATCGTGACAGACTAAAAGAGCCAATGCTTGCCCATCGCGTGGGGACGGCCATCGCCGGACGACCGCGGCCCGACCCGGACAGGTTGCGGCCCCATCGCGAGGATGACGACCGGAGGCGACATGCAACAGACGCCCACAGCGCCCGCCGGCGAGGCGCGCTACTCGGATCATGATCTCGAGCCGCTGCGCGCCGCCCTGCAGGCCCTCAGCAACGGCGACTTCACGCCGCAGACCCTGGCGGCGGCGAGATCTGCCGCTGGTGGCGTCGCGTACGGCAACGGCTCCGTCCTGGGACAGATCTGGCCGCTGGTGGACGCCGTGGCCAGCGAGCTGTCCTCCCTGAACGACGAGGTGGGCCGCCGTGCCGAGCAGGTCGCCGACATCGCGATGGTCACCACGGCGGTGGCCCGGGGCGACCTGACCAAGCAGGTCACGATCGACGCCCAGGGCGAGATGCTCCAGCTGAAGCAGACCGTGAACACCATGGTCGACCAGCTCTCCGCCTTCGCCGACGAAGTCACCCGGGTCGCCCGCGAAGTAGGTACCGAAGGACGACTGGGCGGCCAGGCCCACGTGCGCGGCGTCTCCGGCACGTGGAAGGACCTCACCGACTCGGTGAACGGCATGGCCTCCAACCTGACAGTTCAGGTGCGGAACATCGCCCAGGTCTCCACCGCCGTCGCCCAGGGTGATCTGAGCCAGAAGGT
>Ga0131853_10014871_pt1 | contig 14245 bp, 15 predicted proteins | sample TergutLab28metaG_FD_92764 | JGI IMG/M metagenome (GOLD analysis project Ga0131853, IMG submission 92764) | Labiotermes labralis P1 segment gut microbial communities from Petit-Saut dam, French Guiana - Lab288 P1 (version 2) (version 2) | ecosystem: Host-associated > Arthropoda: Insects >... | reverse complement strand
GCTCATAATATCAAAGACCCAACGGATATACGCACCAATCCCTACATCCTCTCCGTCGGTCGTACCGCTTGCGGAAAAAACAGAGGGCGAGTCGTTATTAGACAAATTATGAAACGGCTCAAAGACATGCCAGCCATTAAGGACTGGTATGACCCCACACACTACGTCGCCAATCGTATCGCGTCCGCCGAAGGAATCGGAACGTGGCTCGGTGTCAATAATGGCATCCTCATGTGGCTCTGGGACGAAATCGGACGAGCGTTGGACACCCCCGAACATAAGCGACCGGCAAACATCAATGCCATGATTACGGCAATGATGATTTTGTACACGTCGGCAAACGATGAGTACGATCCCAACCTCCGGGCAGATGTCAAAAATACAAAACCGACCATCGAGCAACCCAACTTTATTCTCTACGGCACATCGACAAAAGAAAAAATGTTCGAGGGCTTTTCCGCCGGTAATTTGGAAGACGGACTCCTCGGTCGATTGCTCATCTTTGAAGGCAACGATGATTGGGACGACATTGAACAAGAAGATGTCCATCCCGTAACACAAAGCCTCGTCGATCAAGCCCATTGGTGGTTTTGTCAGCGTGCCAACCGTATCAATCCCCTAACACCCGCTCCCAAGACAATAGACGTAACCAGCGAGGCAAAAACACTGTTCCGGCAACTTGCCGACATAAAAAAACAAATCCGTAAGGAAAAGAATGCGATCAAAGACGCACTCTGGGGCAGAGTCGTCGAACAAGCCCGGCAACTCGCCCTCGCCTACGCCGCATCCGCCAACCACGAAAATCCTATCGTGGACAAAGATGCTGCACAATGGGCATGCGACCTCATCGTATTCCTGACCAAGCGAAAATACCATCTTGCCAAAAGACACATTGCAGGCAGTGAGTTCGATAAAAACCAAAAAGAAGTCCTGCGCTTCATCGAAGAACAAAACGGTGGAAAATGTCCATTTTGGAAAATCGGAGAAAGATTTCGGAAGTTCAAAAAGTGGGAACGCAACGAAATCCTCGAAAACCTACTCGAAACCGGAGCCATTCGGATCGAAGAGGGGAAAGAAGACGGGAAACAACGGAAGCAACTGTTTTACGTCATCAATAAAAAGGTAAGTAAAGGCAAAGCTCATTCGTAACTCATTCGTGATTCATTCACGGATGAGTCAACAAAAAAGTTGTAAATGAACTCTAATGTTGAAAACTCATTCGTAACAATCACGAACGAGTACGAACGTAACCCCCATTTTTACGAACGAGTTACGAATGAGTTTTTTACAAACAAATTACTCAAACACTTATATTTATAATATAAAACAACTTTTTTTTACATGTTAACTGAACTCATTCGTACAATTTAACCCTACCCATGTGTCTACCCGCAAAAATGGGTGAATTCACGTATACATGGGGGGGTACATACGAATCAGTTTTTTTGAACATTAAAGTTCATTGCCAACAGACATGAGAAATCTGCTCTTGCCAACGTGGAAAAATCGGGTACACTGTACCGCGTTGGTCGATGGATCGACTCAACGGAACAAAAAGACTTCGAGCATGGATGCTCATACTTTGCCATTGTCGCCGCTTGTGTCCGCTCCAAAGAGAAACGCTCGCAGAAACGGGGAAAAAAGCCGTCTGACCCCTTAAATACTAGCGTGAAACGGCTATTGCCAAATTTCGACAATTCGCAAAATTGCATGGGACGCAGCATGGGAAAAATGTACTCACGGCGTATTGCTATGTAAATAGCGGTAAAATAGAGTAATCGGCGATTACTTGGTAGGAAATGACGCAGTGCCGTCTCGGTGCGATCCCACCCCCATCTCTCTCGCCGGGGGGGTACTTTTGGCGGCGGGGGCATTTAACTTGACACGCTCTTTTCTGTCCATTTTGAGCCGCCTACGTTGCGAAGTGTCGCCCGGTTTGGTATCAGTTGCGTCTATCCTACTCCCCAGTTACGGGGCATTTTGGGGGCAGTTTGGAGGGGGGTTTCGGGGGAGTTTCGGTACAGTTACTTTTTTAACTTTATAGTTGACCGCTACACGGGGGCGGTCAACTTTGAAGTTGCGGTTTTGCCTCCCGCTGCCCCCCTATTGACTGGTGGCGTGGGTTCGGTATAGTGTCCCGTAATGAAAGCCGGGAGTACCGGCAACCGCCTGCCGTCAATGGCAAGCGGGGCGAAAAGAAATGCAATCTTTTGTGGATTGCTAAACCCCATTGTATCATATCTGCATTTCGATCCCTGTTAACCACGTATTGAGTGGGCTTTGGGGACGTTGCGGCGGGAATGGTACAAGCAACCAATGGAGACTTGACAATGCACATCCTATTTCCCCACCCTGCTATCCTAGACTTCCGTGACGTGGTCTTGGCAATGGTGCCGTTTGTCCGGCATGCCGGAGTCACCATCGTTGCGAATGACGACGGCGTTTTTGTAACAGCGGCAACGAAAAACATTGACGTGAAATTTCGCATTCCGAATGCCGCCGCCATTCGTACCGGAAATGTTCGAGTGAACATTTTCAACCTTCGGGACATCCTGAAAGAACGCATCATGAGAACAGCGAAAAATTCGCAGTTGACAGTGGCGGTCACCGGAAAAACTCATGTTGACCTGTCGATTGGCGGACGCTCATGGAAGTTAGACCGGCAAGCCGAGTAACGAACCCTAATGAAGACCCTGCGCCCCTCGTGTGCGCAATCCGTACACTCTCCGCCGTCATTCCGTCCGGCGGCGGGGAGCAATGAACCGGACGGTAAACCTAATAGCCGGAAACGGCACAACCCAAAGAAAGCGAGAAAAAGATGAGTGAAAGCAATACCGTTCACACCCCCGTCAATTTTATCAATGAGTACAACGCCTTGGTTGTCGAGTACGCCATGTTGGAAAAGCGGGCAAGGGCAGCGCAGATTGAGCGAATTTCGATTCTGCAAGCAGCGAAAGCCCTGAATGACCGTTACGATGCGCTGTCGGGAGCGCAGCGCAAAAACGATTTTAGTCCCGATTTTTGCCGCATGATTGACACGTTGGGGCATGCCGACAGCAATCATGATGGCAACGTGAAAGCACTGCAATACTCCTGCAACCCGGAGTAAAACCCGTACACTCCTTGCCATTATTCCGTCCAGCGGTGGGGAGTAATCAACCGGACGGTAAACCTAACCAAACGGAGAATTTGCAATGAAAAAGCAAACGAAAAAACTGATCGCAGCGAAACGTCCGGCGACAAAACCGTCGCCGAAAGTCAAGCCGAACGTCAAGCCCAAAGCGAAGTCCAATGCGAAACCGGCGGCAAAACCGACGGCGCAGCCAAAGAAGTCCAAGCCGGTGGTGACGGCAAAGCCGTCGCCGAAGTCCAAACCAAAAAATGCCAAGCCGGTTGTTTCCACGCCGACGGTTGTAAAACCATCGGTTGCAAGACCGCCGGTTGCCGAACCGGTCGTGCGATCCAAGCCGGTAGCGGCACTTCCAGCACCAGTGCAACCGGTGGGCAAGCCGAATTTTTCCGAAATGGAAGAGTTGCGGCGGATCGAAATTGCGCTTACGGAAGTGGAAAATTCCCTCGCCGGGGATACCGGAAAACCGGTAACGATCAATCCCGTTCCGGCGGTATTGATTGCCGACATCACGGAACTACTGGAAGAGTTGATTGATACCGCAAGTCCGAAGTTGGCAAGCACCATTTCCCGGCTTGCCTACGTGCTTTGCGAAGTGATGCCCGGTTTGCAAGCGGTATCAAAACGAGCGGACATTACACTGTGCCGAAAATGCGGTGTGACGTTCGGCTGGGATCGACAAGCCGAGGCAGAGCGTGCCGTGCGTTCTGGGAAATACCAGAAGTCCATTACCGTTTCGTAACCTTAACCCCATGACAAGAACATGAAAATTCACTTCAATCCGAAAGATTTTTTACGGCAATTCAAGATTGCCGCGTCCATTGCACCGGTCAGGGACGTGAAACCTGTCCTTTGCAACGTCAAGATCGTTGCCGACAAACGTAACGGCGTTGTTTTGATGGCAACGGATACCGAAGTCGGAATCCGTTGCCGTGTCGATGCCGACGTGACGGCAAATGGGGAAGCGTTGTTGCCCCTCAAGCAATTCCGGCAGATTCTCGAATCGGCAAAAGACGAACGCTTGACACTCGAAAGTACGCAAAACGGCATTCTCGTCACGGGGGAACACGGTGAGCAATGGGGACTCGACACGCAGTCCCCTGATGAATTCCCCGACGTTGTGGAATTCGCGGAGACCGCTTATCACGAGATACCGGCAACAGCGTTGAGCGAAATGATCCGGCGGACGATTTTTGCAGTCGATTCGGAAGACATTCGTTACGCCCTCGGCGGCGTTTGCTTTGAGCATGTCAGCAGTAGCCTTACAGCCGTTGCAACGGATGGACGCAGACTGGCGGCGCAAGACGCGGACGGTATCCGAGTCAATGGTCATGAATTTGAACCGGCAATTGTTCCGGTCAATGCCTTGAAACTGTTGACGAAAGTCTTGAAAGAAAAGTCCGTCGGCGATACGGACAACGTCAAGATGGCAGTCCTTGCCGTAGTCGATGACAAGCGGCGCACGTCTGGCACCGTCCATTTCCATTGCGGCGACGCGACGGTGTTCTCCCGGCTTGTCGAGGGGAGATTCCCGAAGTGGCGAGCAATCATGCCGGAAACGGACGGTCGGCTCCACGCCTGTGTCCGCTCTGAAACGCTCCGAACGGCACTCAACCGGATGGTCACAACCAAATCGGAGCCGGGAGTCTTGTTTACGTTTCGGCGGGGCAATCTGACATTGGAAAGCCGTGCAAAAGAGTCCGGTCAATCGAAAGCGGCAATCCCTGTCGCCTTCAATGATACGGCGGAGTTTATTTTCGATGTAAACTTCATTCGGGAGTACCTTCGTTCGTTGGACGCAGAAACCGCCGTCGATATTTACATGCCGATGGGCAACGATCCGGTGCTGTTTGAAATCGGCGACGGCAATTATCGCTACGTTGTCATGCCGATGATCCGTGACAAACCTGCCGGTGCGAATGTAAACGCAGAATCGGAAATCGCAGACCCCGAAGCCGACACGGGAATCGAAGTTGTCGGTCAAGACTCAATGATGGAGGAACCTATGAAAAAGACAGACGCACTTCCCCACCCTGATGACGACACGGATTTGCAAACACGATTTTTCCAGTTACAAATGGAGAACGACCAGTTGCAAGCGAAAGTAGAGCATTACAAGATACTGCTCGACCGTGCCATGCGGGTGGTAGAAAAGATGAAAAACGATCAGCGTGTTTGCGCCTGACCGTTGGTGGTTGCCGGTGGTAGCGGGGAAGCGTTGTGCGGAACCGTTGCCGCTGGTTTTCCGTCTTGCATTGACGTTGCATTCGATTATAATTTTCTTGGTTATCGCCTCCGATTTTATGCCTCGCACCACCCCTACAAAACAGCAGTTGAATCAAGCGATCCGTGCCGGTGTTCTTGGCGGGGATTATCTGCTTGACCTCTTTAATTATTTGCATATTGTCCGCCGGTACAATTTGACCGACGAGTGTCACGGTTTTTTGGATTTTATCCACAACCGGCTCAAAAGCATTCGGTCACGCATGCGGGAAGCGGTGATTGATAAAATTGATCCCACCCCGGCATGCAAAGCAATCGCGGACGAAGTGATTCAAGACTTACGGCATCGTTTGAAAGACCCGCGTTATTGCAAACGCAAAAAACTGAAAGCCGACCATATTGATTATTGCAAAAAGTTCCGGGATGCGCTGGTCGAGTTTATTGCCGTTCTTGAAGGGCGACGAATACGAGTTGATGGAGAGTGGGTTAAGTCGCAGTAATTGTCATCGACAGGTGGTATCCTTTGTCGGCTGAAAATTGATCCCCGCCTTCCGTGCCTGTGAATGTTGCAGTTGCCGACGGATATGATACAGCCGACCGTCTTTCATAAACCTTGCTCCCGTCTGCTTGAACCAAAACGAAACATTGTTTTTCACGCAAAGGTCGCGGATTTCCAAGACCCAATCGAAATGACACTCACGGGCTTCGTAACCAGACTCCCCACCGACGACGACCTCTTCGACCCATGATCCAATGTCATAGGGGCGCAAATCAATCCGGCTCAAAAGCGGTTCGCAGATGAGGATTTTATGTTTGATTGGGGTTTCTTTGTAAATCGGCAAACGATAGTCCGTTCGATCTTGATTTTCAATGGTACAGCAAATCGTTACATGTTCGTAACCGTCTCCCCAATCGCTTGGCAATGATTCTTTCACACGGTCAATGCGTTTGGTAATCATGAGGAACGTCAAATCATTGCGTTGTCGAATCATTTCCCACGCTTCGCTACGCCACGAGTCAGCATCCTCGATGAAGAAATCGGAAGTGAAACAGGCATAGACCTGTGTTCCGGCGGGGATTTTGTACTCGCCACTGCGTTTTTTTTGCAGGGGCAGATCAAAGTTTTTCGTCTTTCTTACGATGGTGCTGTCAATATCATATTTGGCATCTCGTCGATAGACGTAACAGTATCGGCAACCTTCGCTTAACTTGCGGCAACCATGCCAAGGATTCCACATTTTTGAGTGACCATTCATGACGATTTGCTTTGTCGAGATGATTTTTTCTGTTTCTTTTGCAGGGCATCTTCCAGTGTTTTTCCGGATTTGAATACAACGACATTTTTCTCTTTTACCTGTACTGCATCGCCAGTCCTAGGATTGCGAGCCTTCCGTGCCTTTCGTTTTTTGACCTCGAAAACGCCAAAATTACGCAACTCGATTCGCCCTTCCGAAACAAGTGTGTCGGTAAGACATTCCAAGACATTTTGAACGATGTCTTTCGTCTGCAACTGCGTTAGGTTGAGTTTTTCGGCAATAGAACGGACGATCTCTCTTTTGGTCATAACATGTTGCCATTAGGCAAGTTGCAACACACTTTACGTGCTGGCGACGCAAAATAGTGTACCGCCAAACCGCAATTTTGCAATCGCCTAATCGCCTGCCGACTCTTGGATGGCACCTTGACGAAAAGCGGGACACGCGGTAACATCGTCATTACAATCAGATAAAGGAGTCCCGATTATGTCCGAAACAAAACTACCCCATCGACTGACTGTCAAGGAAGCGGCAGAGTTACTTCATGTCTCCACCCGTACCATTCAACGGTATATCAAGGAGCGGCTCATCAATGCGGTGCGGCTCAAACATGCCTACCGAATCAAGGTCGATGCTCTCTTCAAGTCCTTTTTAGGAGAGACATTTTCTTCCAGATAGCGATTTTGTGTCGCAGATGTCGCCAATGTCGCCGATGTCGCACCTTCTTTCATAAAGACGGGTTGCCTGTCTCTCTTTGTGAGGTACACTCGCCGCACTATGAACATCGAAAGACTTCCTCTATCGGAGATCAAACCGTATCCGAACAATCCCCGCAAAAACAAAAAAGGGATTGCGGCGGTCAAGCGGTCGATTGAGGCGTTCGGTTTTACTCAACCGATTATCGTCAATGCCGAGCGGGTGATTCTTTGCGGTCATACTCGTTACGAGGCGGCAAAGGAACTGAATCTCGAATCTGTGCCGGTCATTGTCAAGACGGACTTAACGCCCCAGCAAGAACAAGCGTACCGGATCGCAGATAATCGAGTCACGCAGGAGACCGATTGGGACAAATGGAAACTCCGCAGTGAGTTCAATGAGTTGTTTTCGGACGGCGACTATTTCACCGGTTTTACGCAGGAAGAAGTCAGCGACATTATGGCGATGGACTTGGGCTTTCGGAATGACCGTGAAATGGATGCCGAGATGCCGAGCCGGATTTATCCTCGTGAAATCGCTTGCGATGAGGCACAGGATGCTGTATTTGATCGGGTGCAATCACTCATGGGTAAGAAGAAAGATGTCGACGTTGTGATGGAGTTGTGCGAGATGTTTTTAGTAAGAAGTAAGGAGAAAGAAGTAAGGAGAAAGTAAATCATGGAAGCATTGGTGGGGCTTTTTGGGGGACACCCCGTACCGCTTGAGTACAGCGGAGTGGATTGCAGTAATAACTGTCAGTATTGTTTTGCAAAGGGCTATTCGTGTCGGGAATCGGATTACACGAAATTCCAAAACTTGATTCGCAATCTGGACAAGCGAGAAAATCTTGCTGCCGAACTTTTTCGAGCAGGGCAACCGGTCTTGCTCTCCAATCGCAGCGATCCGTTCTGTGAAGCCAATCGCCGGGAAACCGCGTCGGTGCTAAAATTGCTCCGGCAATTTCCGAACGGCATCTATTTCCAGACAAAGACCGGCGACGGCATGTCGGAAGCATTAGAGATTCTGGAAGGCAAGCAGAACGTCGCATGGTACATCACGGTCACGTGTGCCGATGACGAGTTGTCGAAAAAATTAGAGCCGAACGCCCCGCCGACGAGCGAACGGCTCGATTGGGCGGTTCACTTGGCAGAGGCGGGCTATATGGTAATCCTTGCGTTCAATCCGCTTGTCGAGAAATGGATGCCGAAGAAGGCGTTGGAAAGCATTCTGGATGTTACGACATCGGTCGGTATCCGCAATTTTTACTTCGACAGTTTGCATTTGGAAAAGAAACGCACCTACCCGAAGGAACTCCTTGAATTGACCGGTGTAACGATGGAATATCTCGATTCCGCCAACGTCGATTGGGATACGGAAAATTACGTTCTGGACGTGATGGAAGGGAGAGACGCAGATTTTTACTTGCCTTGGGCAATGAAGCGTAGCCTTGTCTATCTGAATCTGATCGACGTTTTGGGCGGCGGCTTTCGTCCTGTCGAGAGTTATCTGACATGCATCGAACATGGGCTTGCCGAGGGCTTTTCGGGCTTCACCTGGGAATCGTTTTACGAATGGATGAGCGACGGGAACGAAGCATTGTTTGAAAAAGCATTGCCACTCTCGTGGATGGAACGATACACGTATATTCAGCAACGGCAGGTCTATATGGAGCATCCGCCGCTGTCGAATTACAAAGATTTGCTGAAACTGATTTGGAATGACAAGCGGTTCACTTGCTCATTGCTGAATCATCGAGGATACAAGAGTCTGGACAATGACAACAGTCGGGACGAAAGTGGGAACGTGGTACTGGTTCCGCGTTCTTTGATTATTAACGAACGAGGACGACTGGTGCGAGACCGTGAGGGCAACGCCATCGAACTCCCAGATTGAAAGGGTACGATTATGGCTGGTGGAAACAATTTACGAAAATATGTGCAGAACACACTTCCCGGCATCGTTCGTGGAATGGTCGCTAAAGGGGGCGTTTCGGCTTACAACACGGACAAGGGGAACGGTATATGGATGCGGGGCGGCAAACTCGCTGCCGACTCATGGCACATGGGACAAATCGGCAAAGCGATTTCGAGCGGTGCCCTCTCCACGAGAGGGATTTCCAATGCCCGTGATTTCAAGATGCCCGGCATGACGAAACGCACCACTGCCAAGGGAAAGTACAACGAATCGAAACGAGCATTGTCCAGAGCGAGAAAGACGAATCGGTAAAAGAAGGAGTCAGAATACAGGAGACAGTAGTCAGAAGTCAGAAGTTTAGATTCTGACTCTTCCTATTCTGCATTCTGACTCCTGACTCCTGTATTCTGATTACTATTATGGAACCTACAAACGAATCCGAGTCCCCCGACGAAGTCGGCAAGAAAAAGAAACTTGATTACAAGCGGATCGAACTGTTTGGTAAAACCGGTCTGTCCGTCGAGGATATGGCTGCGATTCTGAACATTTCGGTGGAGCGGGTTCAGCGACTCATGGGACGTGAGAAGTCGAAGTTTTTTCAGTGTTACCGGCGAGGGCAGGCATTGACCCGATTTAACCTTTTGCAACGTCAGATTTCAACGGCACTCGGCGAGGCAAAAGGCAATCCTGCCCTTTTGACGCATCTAGGGTCAGTGATTTTGGGACAACAGCCCGCCCTTAAAAAATTGCCGGAAGAGCAGGAAGAGTCTGCCGAAAAATTGATGCAGAATGTTTCCGCATCCCAAAAGGAACTGATGTACAACGCCCTCATTGGAACCACCGAAAAGGAAGTCGAGGTGAGCGATGATGAGTAATAAACTGCAAGACATTGATTTCAAGTTGCGGCACCAGATACCGAAGGTGTTCCCGCTCTTGGTTCGTGAACAGACGCAGCATTCGTTTTACAAATTCCTGCTCACTTTTTGGGAACTCGCAACAGGCAGCAGCAGACCGGAATCCTTTAACTGGCATGTGAAATATCTTTGCGATCAGTTGCAGATGATTGCGGAGCGGGTTTTTCGGAACGAAATACGTTTGCATGACTTGATTATCAACGTTCCGCCGGGGAGTACCAAGTCAACGATTTGCTCCGTCGCGTTCGGGGCTTGGATATGGACTCGGATGCCTTCGGCAAGGATTATCTGCGCCTCGATCAATAGCGAACTTGCCGAGCGATTTTCCATCAAAACAAGAACGGTTCTCAATTCGGAACTGTATCGCAAGAGTTTTCCCTACGTGCAGTTGGAGCGCAGATCAAAGACGCGGCTTTGGAATACCGCAGGGGGGGAGCGGCAATCCTTCGGTGTCATGAGCAATGTCACGGGGCAACATGCCCATTTCATTATCATTGATGATCCGATTAACCCGGCGATGTCGATGTCTGACAAAGGATTGGCGGCGGTCAATGAATGGATGGATTCGACTATATCAACCCGGCGGATTATTACGGACAAGGTGCTGACCCCGACCGTCTTGATTATGCAACGCCTCCATCAAAACGATCCTACGGGTCATTGGCTTAACAAATTCGGGGATGATGGTGCATTCAAGCATATCTGCCTACCGGCAGATTTGTATTCGCAGAACGTGGTCAAACCGGCAGGATTGCGCAAGTATTATCGGGGCAACTTGCTCGACCCGGTGCGTTTCAACTTTGCTTTTCTGGGTGATCAGCGAAAAAGATTGGGGGAGTATTCCTACGCATGCCAGTACGATCAATCCCCTATTCCACGCGGGTTAGGCTTTTTCGACGTGAGTCAAATCCGATGCATGAATGCACCGCCGCCAGAATCGTTTGCGCAGTTGTGCCGGTTCTGGGACAAAGCCGCTTCGGTCGGCAGGGGGGATTACACGGCAGGCGTGCTGATGGGACGGACGCATGATTCCTATTTCTGGATACTGGACGTGGTACGCGGTCGGTGGAATTCATCGGAACGTGAAGCCATCATGCGACAGACGGCGGAGCGGGATGGTGAACACGTTTTGGTCGGACTAGAACGAGAACGCGGGTCAGGGGGTGTCGATTCGAGAGCCATGACAATCCGCAATCTTGCTGGCTTCGCAGTAAAGTCGCTCCCGATTACCGGCTCAAAAGAACAACGTGCCGACCCGTTTTCTACCCAAGTCAATGCGGGGAACGTGTTTTGCCAAGCCGCCGCATGGAATAAGGACTTTTTGGAAGAGTTGCAGTATTTCCCGTTCGGCACTCACGACGATCAAGTCGATGCCAGTGCCGGTGCGTTCAAATTGACATTGAGCAACGAACTCCCCGAAATTGTGTGCAGTGATTTCAGTTTTGTATGATGGGAAGGAGTTAGAATATAGGAGTTAGAAGTTAGAAGTCGCAATTCCAACTCTCTCCTATTCTAACTCCTATCTCCTAACTTCTAACTTCTAAAAAAAGATGTATAAAACAATGCTTTCCCATTGGGACTATGTCAATGATTGCTACAAAGGGGTCATTGAGATCAAGAGTGATTCCAAAGTTCAAAAATATCTGCCCAAGTTCCCGGTGGAGGCACGGAATCATGCCAAACATCCGCAATATACTTTGCGCTGCTGGGCGGCGGACTATGATAATATCTTCAAGGCAGCGATTATGTCGATGGTCGGTGTCATGGGCAAGATACCGGCAAAGATAGAGTTCGGGAATGTCGATCAAGCGGTGCGAGACCTTGATGTTTGGGGCAACGAAGACGATGACCGACTCGTCGGCTTGAAGGCACGGCTCAATCATGCACAAACGCTCTTCGGGCGGTACGGTCTTTGGCTTGATGTGCTGACCGATGCGAATGGATTGTATCCGCAGTTCATCATCAAGGAATACACCTGCTATCAAATCATCGACGGCGATACCTATATTTCGCCCCTCGACGGGAAACGGCGACTCCAATGGGTCAAACTGGATGAATCGAGACCGGTTTTTAATCCCAAGACAAAGGAATGGGAGCGTGGCAATCGATTCCGTATTCTCGGAGTGGACAATCAAGAGCGATATTACAGTGCGGAATTGGATGGCGACGATGTCGAAGGGCTTTGGCAAGCCCTTGATCTGCAAGAGCCGGAGAAGTTGGCAAGTCCGAACGTCAAGGTTCGCTATCCACAATTCAATGCGACCATGCTCAATTTTATACCATTCACCGTTTGCAATGTTGACCGGCTTGGCATCGACAAATGGCAGGAGCCGCCGTTTTTGGACATGGCACACTCGACGATCAATGCCTACAATGCCGACTCCCTTCACAAGCAGGCGATGGCAAATCATGCCACGCCGACACTGGTTGCCTTGAATGCCAAAATACCGGAGAACGCCACACTCGGCGGCGTGATGACGATCACGGGAGCGGTCGAAAACCTGAAAGCAGACGTAAGGATGCTTGAAACCAACGCGGGTGGTCTTGCGGAGATGGGGCGCAGTGCGGAATCGATCCGGGAACGTGCCATGCGCCGAACGATTGTCGGGATGCTTGAGTCCGTAGGAGCGAACACGTCGGGGACGGCGATTACACTTCGGACAGCGGCGGGGACGGCGACTATCGGTGCGATTGATCGTGCCGGAGCGCACGCCATTGAGGAGCAACTTTGTTTCGCTGCGAGATGGTCGGGGATGTCCTGGGCAGAGGCTGGTGAGAACATTTCCTACGAAGTGGATACATCTTACATGGCGAGTCAGGGAACGATTCAGGAATTCGTGTCGCTGATGGGGGCAAACATGAGTACAGGGCAACCGTTCCTGTCGAAACGGAACCTTTATGGCATCGTCCAAAAATTGTACCCCAGCACGTTGACCGATTGGGAGACTAACGAATTGCAGAAGGAGGAGGAGAGGAGTTAGAAGTTAGGAGGTAGGAGTTAGAAGAAAGCGGTACGGGCTACGCCCATTCCTTTATATTCTAACTTCTAACTTCTACATTCTAACTCCTCCCTCAAACGAACGATGACAAAGCAACCAGTTGACTTAAATAACGTTTGGTCTTTTCATTCCCAAGTACAGGGTGTTGCCAATGCGGTTGCCGAGTTGCTTTCCGATGCCATCGGTGAGCAAGACGAATCGTTATTGGCAATGCTCCACACGGAACTGCGTACCGTTCGGGAATGGATTTTGGAAAACAAGCAATCGCCGAAGGTCGTTTTTGAAAAACTGGAGTCTATTCGCCAGCAGATCGAGACCATCGAACATCGGGGCGTTCAGAACGCTCTCACGATTTTGCAAGGACAAGCGGGAGACTTGGCATCGATTGCCGGTCAACACGCGGCGAGTGAAATTCAATCTGCACTGATGAATGAGCGGTATATCCGCCGCAGGCATTTGAAAAGCGAATTGACGGAGTCGGCAATCAAAAACATGCTCGATTACAAGCCGTTCGTGGATGGCAAGACAATTCAGCAATGGTTCGGCGATTTGGAATACAAAATTTCCTCCCGCATTTTCCAGTGTGTCCAAAAGGGGATCGTGGAAGGCATGACGCTCAATTCTATTATGCAATCAATCCGAGGAACGGAGGGATTCAAGCCCGGCGTGTTGCCATCTGGTATTTTGAGGGGGAACCGTCAGTCGGCGGAGATGCTGGCAAGGACGGTGATCAACGCCACCGCCAATCAGAGTCGGCTCGAAATGTACCGGGCAAATGCTGATGTGATTGACGGGGTACAGTGGCTTGCAACACTTGACCATCGGACGTGTATCATTTGCGGTGCGTATGACGGTAGAATCTGGGCGCAGGATAAATTGTACGGAGTCAAAGTTCCGCCCGCTCATCCGAACTGCCGGTGCGTTCTCATTCCGTACATCGACATCGGCGACGGCATTGATGCCGACGCAGGAACTCGCCCTGCCGAAGCGGAAAACTTTGACCTATTGGCAAAGAAAAAGCTGCGTTCTCAAAAGGTTTCACCATCTGGCCTTTGCCGAAATATCCCAAGCTGCCGCCGCTTTGACCGGACGGACATACTGAATAATTTCTCG
>Ga0131853_10014868_pt1 | contig 14247 bp, 8 predicted proteins | sample TergutLab28metaG_FD_92764 | JGI IMG/M metagenome (GOLD analysis project Ga0131853, IMG submission 92764) | Labiotermes labralis P1 segment gut microbial communities from Petit-Saut dam, French Guiana - Lab288 P1 (version 2) (version 2) | ecosystem: Host-associated > Arthropoda: Insects >... | reverse complement strand
TTTGTGATTGTGGTAGTTAACCTTCGGAAAAAAAATGAGGGGAATTTTTTGACTAGTTTATAAGCTATTAGCTGAAAAAAAAAAAAAAAGGAATCTTCTCCGTGGAATCAGTTTATGCCTGAGTCCCCAATTTTTTTCTCTTCTACCAAAATGTTGAACATATTCTATGCTTCTCGTATGTGACCTGTATGGTCTGCACAATTGTTAATTCCATATTTAATCCCACCAAGTTCGTGAGGGAGAGAGTGTGAGTTGTTAGGTATTGTTAATGCAGAATTTTCTTGAGTACTGAAATTGTAAGCCGCAACACATTCATGTATTCTCTACAGTGGCATAGAGTACACGTTAAGAGTGCCTCCAGAAAAAAGCGATGGCCTAGTAGATTAATATATTTTAGGTTTACAACTCCTACATACTTTAAAATACATAATTCTACTCATCCAATATCTTTCGCGTAGGAAGAACATGGAATGAAACAGTCATGTAATATTCTACCATGTTATTCCGAAATTGACCTGGAAAGGCTTTTTAAAACTTCGGAAAAATCCAGTCAGTTTGGCTTGTGTCTATGCTGACGTAAGTAACCTAGGATGTCTGTTATTACACCTGGGAGAGAGAGTATCGTTCGATACCTGCTGCTCTCAAAATGAATTCCTTTACCAAGGTAATGGCTTCCTGTTACATAAACCATGAGGTTTTAAAATTTAACCAGCTACAATTTTCTGTAACACACTATAGCTATGTCCTTTGAGGGGGAGTTTCACGGTACCGCTCACTTGCTTTTTCTGGCAATTCTCTGAAGATATCAGGAAATGAGTTTTCTTCGTACCTTCCCCCATGCGTCCAGTGGAATTAATCGGTCAACATTAACGTCTGTCATTCTAAGTGGGCAAAGGGTAAGCAGCACTTTTAACCGTTATATAGATCTGATGGAGAGTGAAAAGAAATGGTCAACAGATACTACACAGATTTTGCAAACAGCTCTGTCCTCCGTGTTCAGTTTCTCTACAGCAAGGGTTTTCAAATCTTCAAAAAATCTAAGAACTCTCTCAAAATTCGAGGCGCCAGTAGAATGAGCTCCCGAAAGACGTTATGAAACTCAGTACCATAATGAGAGCCCACCGTACAAAATATGTCACCCGCGAGAACTGACATCCGCATTATTTGCTTCCCTACTCTGCAGTTTAGGTGGGCCGGTTAGCTCAGTCGGTATAGCGACTGACTAGGGGCTGGACGGTCCGGGATCGAATCCCGGTAGGGACGAGATTTTCCGCCCGTCCAGACCGGCCCTGGGCCCCACCCAGCCTCCTGTAAAATGGGTACCGGGTCTTTCCCGGGGGTAAAGTGCGGCCGGGGCGTGCTGCTGACCACTCACCGCCTTCTAGTGCCACGGTCATGGAAGAGTAGAGCTATACCTCTACCCACCCTCTGGGGCACACCGGGCCTTTAACGGGGTCACTTTACATTTTTTCACTCTACAGTTATTCATATTACAGATAAAATAACAAGTAGTTTTTCCTCGTTTTTTGTTTTATCATGCTATTTTAAGGTCTTAATAAAAGTACATTATATCCGTGACATCACCGTACCAAGGAAAATGGTGTAATGGGAAAGCTGTATAGTCACATTTCAGAGGTACCAGTTACGAAGCTCGGCCGAGACCCTGATTTTTCCCATTGTTTTCGTCCCTCTGATGAGTCGTAAATGACTGTACCTCAGTCATGTCAACAGTTAGCCGCTTGTCGTCCTTTAGCCATGCTGCCATAGACGCTACGCAGCTTGATACAATGACAGCGACGTAAAATCAAGTGCAGAACTTCAGCTTTTGAGCCACTTGCCCGATTTTAATGAAATTTGGTAAGGGCGGTTTAACATTTGAAACCACGACATGACAAGTGTGCGAAATAATTCTGAGCCTATCTGTCTGTTACTGGTAAGTAATGAAACAGTATAAACTTTCTTCGGGTTAATTCTGAAATGTTTAACGCAGTAAGCAGTCTCTCATAATGAAGATGACAGTTTTGTGGTGTATTATGTTTTGCTGAAAGAGAATGTTTTGCTGGTATTATGGAGGGAGTTTGTACTTCCGTCCCAGTGGGAGTCCAAAACACTGCTGTGATAAACTTAAATGGCATATCCGTAAGTAAGAGACACGTTCATCGTAATAGTAAAATTAAGCAAAAGTAACACTTCTGAGAACATCAGTAGGATAGGGAAACTGTGCGCAGAAATTTAGGAGATCCAGGTTTTTAATGAGACTTGTATTTTGACCGTTTTACCAGTTTACTTTAAGATTGGACGATAATGAGAAAAAATGTTTTGGGTTTGAACTAATATGCTGGGTTAGTAGTCACATGAACTAAAATCGCTCTTTGAAGAGATAACAGAAAACTTTTAAAGCGATTGGCGGTTCGAACTGACGTCAGCTGTAGATTCACTCTAGGGTGCCTCACGATTTTTCTGTGTCGTGTTCAGCAAAAGACCGTTGGCAGGATTCAGAGCCTGGATTGATGTAGTGGCAGGCGCAAGTGATACTGCTTTTAGAGTGAAGTACAGAATGGTACCCTGCCTTGTGAACTGTCGCTAAAGTGTTCACTGGCTTGCGTGCAGAGTAACCAAATTTAACCACCTCCACATTGCCTTCAATATAGACAACCAATTACCAAAAATCGCCTCTCCCTTAATGTAGATAACAATTTACCATCACTTCCATTTCCCCATGATGGATAGCTAATTAATACTCCCACAACAACAGCCTTCACATAAATAGCCAATTAACACCCCGTCAGAACAGCCTTCCTATAAACAGCCAATTAACACCCCACCAGATCAACCTTCATATAAACCCTCCACGACAGCAGATATCATACAAACAACCAATTAACCCTCAACTCCGAAATCTTAATAATAACATCCATTTAACTCCAATCACAGCAGTTCCATACATTTGTTCCATGGCGTTGTAGCCGCTAGTGGGTCAGGGCCTCTTCATTGTCGAGGCTTCACCATAACACTCAGACACACCACACTCGGTAGGACTCCTCTGGACGAGTGATCACCTCGAAGCAGAGACGTCTAAATTACAAAACTCAAAAAGAGGCAGACTTGCACGGGCCCTCGACGGAATTTGAACCCTCAGACACACACCTTGGAACGCGTGGCCATTGGCATCCTCCCTAACATACATACACAAATAACACCCACCACAGCAGCCTCCATATGGACACCCATTTAACTCACCAACACCGCATCCTTAACAATGGCAGCCAACACCTAGTTTCATTGAAATTATTCTACACCGATGCCGATTTAAATAACCCTGTGGATTAACCACCCTCATACCTTTCAGGTATTTTAGCACTTTCCCTTTCAGCGCATTTCCTTGTAAACCACCACTCAGCTACATGAAAGCAGATAGTTTTGACCATTTGATACACTTTGCTAGCACAAGCGTTTTTGGCTATTTGATGTTGGAATTAAGGACCTAATGGGCAGTGCAGTAGGCAGACATGTGCTTTATACTATGCCTTCTGTCCGTGGTCGCAGTGTAGTATAGTTACTGATATGAACTGTACAGCAGTACGAACAGACACGCTTTGCATATTGCATTTCCTTAATGAACCTCTTGCAAACAAAACATAAACGCAAGGAAGAATAAGATGTGGCTCGTGTCACTTAACTACTTAAGGTACACTTATAATGCATTACAGTGTAACATATACATTTCAGGTCTAGAAATTTTAGTCGATGTATTTATTCTTGAAATAACTTGAAATGTCAACTTGATACAACTACGTAATTTTATTAATGCATTCGTAGCTCGACATGTTTCGCGTACATAAGCCCATCATCAGGAGCATTAGATGTTGAGTTGCAGCACCTTAAACATGACCCACGCAGCGTCTCTCAAGACCACCACCCATCCAAACCTCGGTCCAGAAAACCATATGCTGCAACTCAACATCTAATGCTCCTGATGATGGGCGTATGTACCCGAATCATGTCGAGCTAAGATGCATTAATAAAATCACCTAGTTGCATCAAGTTGGTATGTCAAGTTATTTCATTAGGAAGATGCATGGTCAAACAACCCTCAAGTGCTTATTCTTATTCAAGACACGCAGCAATGTAGATATATCGCTAAACTATGGTTTCCTACAAAACTCATCAGCTTATTAAGTACCCATTCATCATCCCATCGTTTCTGTGTTTCATATGTACTGTTGATGAGAAGTTACTGCAGTAACTTTTCGTACTGAAAACACTACGACAGTAATACGAAGCACGGACACGTGACAACTAGCTCTTTATAATCTTGCCAAGCGTAGTTAACCCCTACACAGTAAATCTTTCTTCAGAAAATGTTACAAGGAATTCTGTAATCTAAGAATTGTCCCGGTTCAATAACACATATTTTAAGGATCTCTTATCGCCTTCTGAGATACTGTCAGAACTAGGAACCCTATCATGATTTGATGCGGATATTGTTTTATGATTTATACCGATAATATAAATTGATAAGCCGACAGCGTAAGAACACAGAACAGGTATTCGAGATTAATAAATTTTTGATCTATAAGTAGGGGTATTATGTTATCTGGCAACCGTGGCCAGACATTTCCCGTTGGCACGCCTTTTAGTACAACATGAGCTGACTCACTGGTTTAGAGGAGAGGCTGTCAGCTGTTTGCGAGTTACCTGCAGTCGACATGGGGATTTGGAGCAGCTTGTGGTTTCGTATACAATATTAGCCGAACACCGTACATCAAGAAGTGGTTTAGTAAGTTCAGAGGAAGTTTGTTCCAAATTAGAAAGCGATTTTCAAACACGCGGGAAGGTTTCTGGGTGCAGGTTACATTCCAAACGGGAACAAATCGCGTGGAAGACATGATTTTGACGAGGAAAAATTTTACGGATTTGGTACTCACACAGCGAACAGTTCTCTGTGTCGTTCTTGTGGCGAAAGAATAATCAGTAAGGGATTTTGACCTCTCCCTTTCAGCGGATCTGAACATATGTGAGTTTTTTTAATGGGGAATGTAGAAGGGTAAAGTGTACGGTATAATTGTTTCATTGAAGACATTCTGGAAGAAGGTGCTTGGGAAGTAGCCTCTTCAACTTGACCAGCAGAACTTAGACGTGCAGTGGGCAATGTGTTTGTTAGATGCCACGCGTCTCTCCGAGAAAATGCAATCCACTTGCAACGTGTTTTCTTAACGGTAAGTAAAAAAAAAATACCATTACAGCAACAGATTAGAGTAAAATACGAAGGGAACACTTGAAGAGACAAGGACATAGATTGAAGGAAAATATGAATAGATTTGTATATTTCAGGTGATTGTCGAGTGGACAGTTTGATGAAGACGAATATATATATTTTTTTTTAATAAAGGGGGGGGGGACATTTCTTGACTAGCTGAGTTCTTGTTACATTACTCTAAGAGCGACTATATGACGTGTAGCTACTTGGCCTCGCTATGTCTCCGCTATGTCTCCGCTTTACTTGTATACCAACAGAAAACTTACAATTTTTTCATAAAAATTCTTGCCTATATTTAATTTGGATTTTCCGTGTGGTGGTTGTGACGTCACATTGACTGAGCAGCACACAATTTCCTAGGAATACTGATATATTCAGGCTTGCAAATAATGTTTAAGTATATACATTATTGAAATTTATATGCTCCATATCCGTGCATTAAGGAATATATATATATATATATATATTGTGTAATAAATCAACAAAAGCACATAAAAAAGATATGTTTTATCATATATTATTTGCGGACATGTTTCGGTCGCTTCTGCGAAAATCATCATCATGGTGTCATACATGAATACAAACAATTTACAAACAATTGCACAAAATGTAAAATTAAAACCAGCCGATGGTACAGTGAATGTTTGAAGCGCTCCTTGCTTAGGACAGTAACTGCACCATCGGGCTGCAGGAAGTTAGTTCAGTTAGGTGAAGATGTAGGTCTTTAAGATGTGACTGCGTGCTGTTTGGGTGATTGGCTCTCGACGATTCGAAGGAATGTACTGCCCTTATCTCCAATGGTCAAGCAGACAAATTACTTTGTTATAATGCAAGGAATATGGTAATGATACTTCTGAATTGCACCTTGGTTCCCAGGGACTGTCAGCAATGGGGTATTGACACTGCAATGCTGAATACATAAATAACAAACTGTAGATATTTTCATTTACTCTCTGACGGCCCCCTGTATATCTACCGACCTTGAAGAAGAGTCATTCTGTAGAAGGCATTTATATAAACATAAGTATTTTTTCTATTTGGCACTTGCGCTTCTAGCACTATGCACAAGCCGCCTGCAATGTTAGGTGGTTTATGTACGCTTGATAAACGGTAAAGTGATCCCGTTACAGGTCCGGTGTGGCCCAGAGGGTGGGTAGAGTTATAGCTCTACTCTTCCATGACCGCGGCACTAGAAGAGGGTGAGTGGTCAGCAGCACGCCCCAGCCACACTTTACCCCCGGGAAAGACCCGGTACCCATTGTAGAGGAGGCTGGGTGGGTCCAAGGGTCGGCTGGACAGGCGGAAAATCTCGTCCTCACCGGCAATCGATCCCGGACCATCCAGCCCGTGGTCAGTCGCTATACCGACTGAGCTACCCGGCCCAATGTACGCTTGATACTGCCAATAAATGCCCCGGAAATCACTAAATCTAGTGTTCTGTGGAAGTAATAATAATATTTGGTGAAACAGATCTAAACTTAGACGCTCTCGGCCAGTGTCCCGAAGCACTGGCTACTGCAATAAATTCTTCAGTCCTAAAGGGTACGCACCTACTGACAGTGCGGTAGCGGCTTGCGTCCAGGTTGCTTCGTGAGGCTGCGTTTTCAATAGCTGGAAAATAATACGTGTATATTTTAGTGCAGTGATGTGTGACTGGTGACAGTGCTGCGTTTGTTGTAGGTGAATGGATATTGCGCTGTGACATATAATTTCTTTTATTGGCCGGTTTGCGTTCCGTGTCTCACTGTTTATCTGTTTACCTTCATTGAGTGCCGCGATAGGTCAGTGCAATTAATGGTTTTAAGGATGCTGGCCGGAAGACCAAGACCAGGTTCGATTCCTGGCAGGCAATATTTTTTTCTACTCAGGATTCAGGCCACGTTTGCAGGCTGCTTAACTTCGTATTAAAATTATTAGGAGCTCATTTTTAGAGGATACAGAGGTCGAAATGTTTGATCACTCTCATCTGTCACTGCCGAATTGAGAATTTGTGGAGCTACCACTCTATGTCCTTATACATCAGCATGTCGAGATATTTCGTGAAACAAAGGAACCAATCTATTCTGAATCTTTACCCTTATTTTTAAAGCGAGTTTCAGGTAAGCCATCTAGATAAATGAAATGTTTTGAATGTGTGTGTGTGTGTTTTTATGTGTTTTATTTTCCACTGCTGTATCGAGAAAAAATTTAAAGCTTTTACGTGCTAGAATTATAAATTGAATTTTCGAGTTCTGCTGGTTTTGACACATCGTATGAACTTCTTTATGCATCTTCAGATAAGAATATCCTGCCCTGAAGGAAGAGGCACAACGTCCCTACGGAATTATTTGTATGGGTACCAAATTATACGGTTTTCAAATCCCATACGAGGGGAAATACAATACTCCCATTTGCTTTCTAATAATGTGAGGCTGAACTTGCTGATGTGCTTCATTACTCTCATATTTTACTTCGATTCATTGAAAGATTCTTTCAGGTTCAGGAACGGTGTTGGATTAGACACTACACGATAGTCAAATTTTACTGCTTTGGATTTCTTCCTACGTTATTAACCTTTTAAAGCCTACCGGTCACGTGATGCACCAACAAGCTTGACATTCAACAACTACACGCTCTGCCCACACTGTATGGATATGCTTTGTATTTATCTGAGAAAAAACAGCGACTTGTGCCACTTACAGCATAAACTGGTTGGATTTTATAACCGAGATGAAAAGTGTTTACAGCGCGGTACGGACTGGGTCTTTAAATAAAAGTCTTTAAATGGTTAACACAGTAAACCATCTTTATTAAGTACCGTGTTCCTTGAGCAGCTAACAATTACTGTCCCATTAAATCTGAATATTTACCGTTTTAATGAAGAACCATTTTAAGGATTCTATGATTCCATAGTCTCATATGCGAAACGAAAAAAAAAATCTTACGATATCATCATTTAAAAACTGAGGTGCGATTGGAGAGGGCGTACTGACTTTCATCCAAAATTTAGGGCTGCTGTAAATCGCTGGGTAATCTAAACTGATATAACGACTTTTGTGTGCAGATGACGTCGTTATATCGACGGTAAATACAATAAAATAAAGAACATGAAAAACTTTACAAATCTTACTGGCTTTACTCGTTAACACACTGACTTCCACTCTGATAGAGAAATCAGTTTTCAAAATAAATTGATTTATAAAGCACAACACGTGTGCTGATGTCTTGTCTATCCCCCACGTCCTGTTATTTTGAATGTGTAAATTCTGGCTCGATTCCAGTATGTCCATGACCTTCGTAGGCAAGCTGAACCAGTTTAGATTTTATAGAAGAACCTCTTTTAAATTCTGCTTTTATTCCCGAAGCCGTACGACTGTTAGTCTGCCTGTTACACCAACATGCACGTCGTTTCTGCCACGTATTCACGAAATATCTGTACACATGCTGTGTCATCTGGTGTGGATTCCTTTCCGGTGTGGTTCTCATAAGTAAACGCCTAAGGGCCTGCTTCTTTTTTAAGACTCTTCCAATGGTGTAACGATTTCCGATATGCCTGAAATTTGACAAGGAATTCGAGTTTGTAGTTGTCACTGCGTTGCTAATGGGGACTCTCGTTTTTCTGGGATATGAAGGCTTGTAGACTGATGAAATGCCAATTTGATGCAACAAGGTAATTTTATTGATGTACTCTTAGCTCTACATGTTTCGGGCCCATACGGTCATCATCAGGAGCATTAGATGTTGAGTTGCAGCATATGGTTTTATGCACCGAGTTTTTTTATGGGTGGTGATCTTGAGAGCCAATGCATAGGTCGTGTGTACGGTGCGGAAGGTGCCGGCACCGTCCACACCGTAAACACGACCTACCCATCCAAAAAGTCGGTGCAGAAAACCATGTGCTGCAACTCAACATCTAATGCTCCTGATGATAGGCGTATGGGCCCGAAACATGTAGAGCTAAGAGTACATCAATAAAATTACCTTGTTCCATCAAGTTGGCATTTCACATTATTTCATGAGGAAGATGCACGTTCAAACAACCCTCAAGTTTGTAGTCTGATATATAGGAATCAACCTTACAGAGGAGCATCATTCCTCCTCTGTCAGTATAGTCCAAGAAAAGACACAATATCTTGCAACACGCTTCTCCGAAACGTCGGTACACTTACGCCAATATAAAGAGTTCTATACCCCAAAATTTTCCTTCACATACAGTAAGGCACTGACCGAAATTGCTTTACCTCATATTTAGGAAGGCTGAATTTTGCGAGCCCTCGCAGAAGGCACAAGTTTGGTTGTTATGGACACAGTTCTGCGCATGGAATGAAGGTCCAGAGGCAGAATTATGAGACTGCCTCTTCAGAACGATAATTCAAGTATTGTTGTAAATATGCATCGCTGTTTTAAAGTTGACGCTCATTTTTTTGAGTTAGACGATAAATTTTAACAAATGCTCTCGATTGTTACTTAACAGAGAGGAGATAAATTCAACAAGGATATATTGCATGCTCTCATCTGTCTCTCTCTCCCTGCGTTTTATACGTCTGAAAGAACAGATAAAGTAAAAGTAAAACAATCCCTGTACAGGCATGGACATGCCCTGAGTGTTCAGATGGTTGAGATTCCCAGATTTCATGGCAGTTGGCATAAGGGGGTGGTAAGGTTGTCAGCCCTAAGCACCGACGGCCGCCTTTACCCGCAGTAAATATTCCTGGTACTCATTTCTGTTAGAGGCTGAGTCGATCTCAGGGCCATAGTGCGTCCCACAGGGATCGAACCCGCGACCTTCCAGTTTACAGCGCAGTGTCTCAACCAGCTGCACCACCGCTTGCCGTGTGTGTGTGTGAATTAATGTGGAAAAATACTTTAGATGATAATATGGCGCATGCGCGTGTCAGGTTAGATAACTATGGTAACAATCACTTACTCAAAATATGTAACATTTTTTGCTTTCACACGATGAAAATCGTTAGGCGAACGCGGCTCAATTTTACGTTATACATACATTGTCTTGTTAGTAGTTTTTAAAGACATCCCAAGCGTGTTACATGCCCAACCAAACCAATAAAAGGAAATTATTTTGAAAATATTTTTATTTCGTGTACGCAGGCTTATTCCGTTTTACTCGGTACTGAAATTGAAAACAAGATAAATGTTTGCTCCAATGACCTGAAATGCTGCATGTCGCTACGTCTGAATGCGTGGCTAACAGTAGCCCGACCGTAGGGGTCACGTGACTGCCAGTTGGCCGTTTCGCTAATGTGCTCGCAGAAATAAAGAGTTATTTTTATGTCTCGTGGTACTAAAGGGCACGTAGACAGTTTTATAAACAGCAGTTTCTATTTGAAGTGTGTGTACTTCTGTCATACTGGGAATTCGAGCCATAAACAAGAATACGTGCGGTCATTGAATGAAGGTACAGATCGACCGTCTGAGGATCGAATGATATTTGAGAGAGGGCAACGGTGGACATTCAGCACAAAGAGTAATGATGTCTTGTGAGAAATACAAGAATGGAGAGGGCATAAGGAAATAAAGTTTCGGAATCGTTCACCTCTTCTCTTCTTTATTTAGAAAAATTGCCGTTTTTCACAAATAAAAACTTTTATTTTATATATATATATATATACATACATATATATATATATGTGTGTGTGTGTGTGTGTGTGTGTGTGTGAGTGAGAGAGAGAGAGAGAGAGAGGGAAACTGTTGCTTACCACATCTTTCAGCCGAATTGGGCAATCTCGAGGTGCTACATACTTGTGTAATATCCAAATATACTAAAATCAGCTGGTTAATTGGAAAACGAGGGCTTGTTAAATAAACAACTTATAGTTCAGTAATTGTTCTCAGTATATTTAGATACTACGTATTACCTGGCGATGGGGCGATCCTTCGAAAGATGCTGTAAACAAAGGTTTCTCATATGTGTAAACTTTTAGTTTACATCAAACATGTTTTTCCTACATTATTATTATTATTATTATTATCATCATCATCACGACCAACATAATCCCAAAAATGTGAATCAGTTTATGGGCTTTCTTTTTTTTTTGTCCATCTCCCTCTGCCTCTTCTTTTCAAGTACCTTTTTACTCTCACTTCTTTTCCTTTTCCTTTATCTCTTTCTCTTCTTCCTCTCAGCTACTCCTGCACCTCCATTTACCTAGCTTGTTTTTCTCAATACTCCCACCCTCATAACTGTTAGATCACAATTTGCGTTATACCAAGAGGGGTATCTTTTTAGTCCACCAGCTGTTAACTTTCAATAATACTGCGTCCTACCCACACAGTGTCTTTGTATGTTCTGTATGGATCTCAGGAAAGAGCAATTATTTGCTATACAACACTAACTGATTTGTTTTCATAACCGAGACTGTGTGTGATTACTGCGCGGCACAAACTAAATATTTAATACAGTTTAGTTTCATCTTAGTCTTTAAGTGGGTTAAACAGTTTTCAAATAAAATTTTGCATCAGTAACAGTCAGTGTTACGTAATTCCTGAGAGGAGATACAAATATTATAAGTGTGTATGTAGCTATATATGTACATTTATTAATTACATAAAGGTTTCTCTTTTTGGCCTTATTTTAAAGAGATTTTTCATTAGAACTTCGCATGACAAGGGATGGTATTACTTCAAAGATTCGATAAATCTGAGAGTTCATAAGGGAAAGATTTGCGATCATATAAAAAATATATTTCTGAAATAAACTTTGTCTTTAATGTTAATGTTTCACTGGATTTTTTTCCCCGATCTTACACGCATTGTATTCATAAATATGACAATTGAATTTCTGGAAACAACCTCACAGTTACGCTTTGATCCCCTGCCCGTGTTTCGATGGTTGGCCAACTCACACATGTCAGATCGTGGCATGTGATATAATTTGTTATCGTGTAAACTATTTCCTAGACTGAGAATATGCAACATTTCCCTAAGTTGCGACAAGAAAAATATTTAATATAAACATCTTAAATCTAGCGGTTACTATCTGTACCACCAGGTTCACTATTCAGACCCTCCACATACTGCCTAGATAGCGAATTTATTGTTTATTAACGTTAGAACGCAAAAGGCTTATTACATTATACAACATTAAGTGACTGTTTCTATAACCGTTTCTGAATCTTTTTATTTTGCAGTACGAGCAGAACTTTTATATATAATTTTGGTTATTTTTGTTCTTTAAACAGTGAAATTGAATAGCAAAGTTTGATTCCCTTCTCTTTGTGGAGAGCAATTGCATTCCTATTCGAAGTTTTATATATTATACAGTTTGGAAATATACAGTTTGGAAATATATTGTACAGATTGGACATATATTATAAAGTTTGGACATATATTATACACTTTGGAAATATATTTTCAGTTTGGAAATACATTATACAGTTTGGAAATATATTATACAGTTTGGAAATATATTATACAGTTTGGAAATATATTACAGAGTTTGGAAATATATTATACAGTTTGGAAATCGTCATTAAAATATTCAGTACTGTTTTTAACATTACTTTAGATTTCCATCTGAAGTCGCAAGAAGTTCGAAGTAAGCGTGTGAAGGTATTTTATGAATTATTAATAACATTGTGGAATGTCGTGTTTTTCTCCCCCTGGGTACACTTCGTTCTAGAGCAGCGTGGATATGCAAGCTGCCGGGGATTGAGGGCCTTGTGAAGGCAGATTTTAATTCGATGCCAAAGACATGCCTGTTCAAGTGGTTGCAGAGGATAGGAGTACAGAGATGGTAGGGAGTGTGTACGAAGGAGTTCAAGAGAAATCAATTTGTGTAGTCCCCATGAAGTCCCAACCCGCCCACCCCCCAACCCCACCCAGTTTGCAACCAATCTCCCTTACTCTCCGACGTGGAAGCAGCAACTTTATTGTCTTTGCCATAGTTATCAATAAAATAATCGACCTTACTTCCATGCAATCACCAGCACAAATGAACATAACGCACGAGTTTTAAACATGATCTTCTGACACACTTTGTTCAATGTTGCTGCGTGTATTACATTCACCTACTACATCTCAAATTTTTATTTCATCCCCCGTTCCTAAGCAAAGGTAATATAGATTCTTGCACTTATTCTTAGGGCTTCCTGACCCTTTTCACCCAGGAGGTCCAAATTCCATAACTGTTCTACAGGGATATAGGATCACAATTCTCACCTAAAAGAACGAAGTCATAGAACTGGAGATTTAATGTTCCATGTCATCACACCTTTGTAGAATATATGCCAAGATACATAGATTTCTAGGAATATAAACCTTCTGGAGTGAATCACACGCAGACGTACTGTATAAATATTATACCATCTTGTTAACACTGAACCTGTTATCGCTTCCAATTTTCTTCCTCAGTTTCTTTGAAATATTGAAGTTGTGATTAAATACCTTATTATCCAACTAAAGCACAATATATAGTATGTAGATACATTTGAAATTATAAAATATTTAAAAGTGCTATTTTAAATATTTTAATTTCATCTACATATTATATATTGTGCATTAGTTGGATAATAAAGAGTTCCATTACACTGGACAACAAATTTTTACTGACTTTATGCTTCTGAGGTAACAGTAGCCATTTCTTATTAATTTCGAGGCGATGAGCACGGATATGACAATAAAAACTCAAAATTGGCTACGGTTTCTAAGAAATCAACAAACATTTATTATACATTTAAGAAATATGTACGTCAGACATTTAACGATAAAAGTCCGTTTCTACTTGCGACTTCGCTTTGCCTGTCGCTTGTGTCCGTAGCGAAGTTTGCGTTAAGTAAATATATCTACTAAAAATGAAATACTTTGGATGATTTCAAAATATTGCTTCATATTGCACCAGCCCACCATGCACACCACACCCCATTTACTCCTGCGTCATAAATATCGCAAAGTGATCCCAGCAGTGTTAATCCATCATTAGTGATGCGTCGTAACTGTGTTGATAGTGCAGATAAATTTTGTTACATTTGCGGTGAATTGACGTTTGCAAG
>Ga0131853_10014867_pt1 | contig 14247 bp, 8 predicted proteins | sample TergutLab28metaG_FD_92764 | JGI IMG/M metagenome (GOLD analysis project Ga0131853, IMG submission 92764) | Labiotermes labralis P1 segment gut microbial communities from Petit-Saut dam, French Guiana - Lab288 P1 (version 2) (version 2) | ecosystem: Host-associated > Arthropoda: Insects >... | reverse complement strand
GCCGGTTCGCAGAACCGCACCTGGTGGCCGAACCGGCTCAACCTCAAGGTCCTCGCGAAGAATCCGGCCGTCTCGAACCCGCTCGGCGAGGACTTCGACTACGCCGCCGCCTTCGCGGCCCTCGACCTCGCGGCGGTCAAGGCCGACGTCGCCGCGGTGCTGACCGACTCCCAGGACTGGTGGCCCGCCGACTTCGGTCACTACGGCGGCCTGATGATCCGACTGAGCTGGCACTCGGCCGGCACCTACCGCATCCACGACGGACGCGGCGGCGCCGGCGACGGTGCGCAGCGGTTCGCGCCGCTCAACAGCTGGCCGGACAACGTCAGCCTCGACAAGGCGCGGCGCCTGCTCTGGCCGGTCAAGAAGAAGTACGGCCAGAAGGTCTCGTGGGCCGACCTGATCGTCTTCGCCGGCAACGTCGCGCTGGAGGCGATGGGCTTCACGACCTTCGGCTTCGCCTTCGGCCGCCAGGACGTCTGGGAGCCCGAGGAGATCTACTGGGGTCCGGAGGACACCTGGCTCGGCGATGAGCGCTACAGCGGTGAGCGTGACCTGGCCGACCCGCTCGGCGCCGTCCAGATGGGCCTGATCTACGTCAACCCCGAGGGTCCGAACGGCAACCCCGACCCCATCGCCTCGGCCCGCGACATCCGCGAGACCTTCCGCCGGATGGCGATGAACGACGAGGAGACCGTCGCCCTCATCGCCGGTGGCCACACCTTCGGCAAGACCCACGGCGCGGGCCCGGCCGAGAGCGTCGGCCCCGAGCCCGAGGCCGCTCCGCTGGAGATGCAGGGCCTGGGCTGGAAGAACACCTTCGGGACCGGCAAGGGCGCGGACGCCATCACCAGCGGCCTCGAGGTCACCTGGACGGACCGGCCGACGCAGTGGAGCAACCGGTTCTTCGAGATCCTCTTCGGCTACGAGTGGGAGCTGACCAAGAGCCCCGCCGGCGCCAACCAGTGGGTGGCCAAGGACGCCGAGGCGATCGTGCCCGGGCCGGCCGCGGACTCCCCGAAGCGCAAGCCGACGATGCTGACCAGCGACCTCGCGCTGCGCTTCGACCCGACGTACGAGAAGATCTCGCGTCGCTTCCTGGAGAACCCCGACGAGTTCGCGCTGGCCTTCGCCAAGGCCTGGTACAAGCTGCTCCACCGCGACATGGGTCCCGTCACCCGCTACCTCGGCCCGTGGGTTGCCGAGCCGCAGTTGTGGCAGGACCCCGTCCCGGCGCTCGAGTCTGGCCTGATCGGCGAGGCCGAGATCGCCTCGCTCAAGGCGACCCTGCTCGACTCCGGTCTGTCGGTCTCGCAGCTCGTGCAGACCGCCTGGGCGGCCGCGTCGTCCTTCCGTGGCACCGACCGCCGCGGTGGCGCCAACGGTGCGCGTCTGCGGCTCGCCCCACAGAAGGACTGGGAGGTCAACCAGCCGGGCGAGCTCGCCGGGGTGCTGGCGAAGCTCGAGGCGATCCAGCAGGAGTTCAACGCGGGCGGCAAGCACGTCTCCCTGGCCGACCTCATCGTCCTGGGCGGCACCGCCGCCGTGGAGAAGGCGGCCAAGGACGCCGGCGTCGAGGTGACCGTGCCGTTCCACGCCGGTCGCACCGACGCGACACAGGAGCAGACCGACGTGGAGTCGTTCGCGGTGCTCGAGCCGCGTGCGGACGGCTTCCGGAACTACCTGCGGGCGGGCGAGAAGCTCCAGCCCGAGGTCCTGCTCGTCGACAAGGCGTACATGCTCGACCTCTGTGCCCCGGAGATGACCGCCCTGATCGGCGGCCTGCGCGTGCTCGGCGCCAACAGCGGCGGCTCGGCCCACGGCGTCCTGACGGACCGGCCCGGCGTGCTGAGCAACGACTTCTTCGTCAACCTCCTGGCCCCGGGCCGCGAGTGGAGGGCCTCGGCCGAGGCGGAGAACGTCTACGAGATCCTCGCCGACGGCAACGTGGAGTGGACCGCGACCGCCGTCGACCTGGTCTTCGGCTCCAACTCCCAGCTGCGCGCCCTCGCCGAGGTCTACGCCAGCGACGACGCCCAGGAGAAGTTCGTCAACGACTTCGCCGCGGCGTGGGTCAAGGTCATGGACGCGGATCGCTTCGATCTGAAGTGAGCTAGTCCCACCGGAGCCCGCCACCGACTCGGTGGCGGGCTCCGCTGCGTTCCGAGACCGGAGAGGTTCTGTCGAGACCTTTACTCAGGCCACACGCTACGTTCACCCGGCGTCTACCTGAGCCCTCCTCTCCGGTTCGGCACAAGCCCGAGACTCACACCGCTGTGGCCTGAATCGGCCCGGCGGGAGGGTGTGTGGTGGGCAAGCGCAGGACGTGGACCTCGAGCCGCTGGCTCGGCTCGCTGGTGGTCGTCGCCGTTGTCCTCGCGGTCGTCGCGTTCAGCCGCCCGAACGCGCAGTTCGAGACGCACAACGCGGCCGACACGCCCCACGCGGACCCCAGCATCCCCGGCCTCCCGGTCACGATGACCTTCGGCGTCTGTGGCGAGGGCTGGACCGGCGGAACGGCCGGGCGGGAGACCTTCGCGCTGTGGAACGACTCGGGCTCGGGCATGGAGGTCTACCTCGAGAACCCGGACACCAAGAAGGTCTATCTCGACGTCGAGAACCTGGGCTCCACGAGCACGCGGAGCGTCTCGGTGACGCTGGCCGCCGGGAGCTACCGGTTCTACTGCGTCCCGGATGACACCACGTCCGCACCCGGCCAGATCGTGCAGGTCACCGGCACCACCGACCAGCCGGTGACGCCGGGCGTGGTGCCGATCACGGAGAACGACCTGCGCCCCCTGCTTGGCACCTACGAGCGCTGGGTCGTCGGCCAGCTGCCTCGCCTGCTGGCCCAGGTCACCACGCTCGATCGCGACGTCCGGGCCGGGCACCTCGCCGCCGGCCGCCGCGACTGGCTCGTCGCGCACCACACCTATCAGACGCTCGGCGCGGCGTACGGCGCGTTCGGTGCCTACGGGGTCGCGATCGACGCTGCCCCGTCCACCACGACGGCGCCCCGGCGCGACCCGCACCTGCGCGGCTTCCACAAGGTCGAGGCGCTGCTGTGGCCGGCGCGCACCGCGGCGCCCGCGGCCACCATCGCGCCGTACTCGCGGGGTCTGGTCGGGGCGGTCGGCGCGCTGAAGCGGTTCTTCGACTCGCCGGTGCCGCACATGAGCACGATCGACCTGGGTCTGCGCGCGCACGAGATCCTCGAGGACGCGCTCCTGCACACCCTGACCGGTGAGGACGACGGCGGCAGCCACGCCTCCCTGGACACCCTCGACGCGAACATCACCGGCACATACCACGCGCTCGACGTCCTCGGCCCCGTCCTGCGGACCACCGACCCGCAGTGGGCCGAGGTCCACACCTGGCTCGCCAGGGCGCGGACGCTGGTGCGCCGCTATGACCACGGCGGTCGCTGGACGCCGCTCCAGCGCCTGACCACCACCCAGCGCGAGCACCTCGACGCGGTGATCAGCCAGACGGTCGAGTTGCTCTCCCCGGTGGCCGTCATGACCGACCCCAGGCCGGCGGCGGGATGAGTGTGGACGAGTTCTCGAAGCAAGGAGAAGTGCCGATGACGAGTGGCGGTTGCCCGTTCGGTGGCGGAGCACCCGCGCCCGGAGTGAGCCGCCGCGGCCTGATCGGCCGTGCCGCAGCCGCTGCCGGCGCGGTCGCCGCCGGGGCAGCGGCCGCCGCGGTCGGCGTCGATGTCGCCCATGCCGACGGTGCCGACGGTGCCGACGGTGCCACCACCGCTCCGGCCCCCGCGGGCGAGGTCGTCTACCCCTTCGAGGGTGCCCACCAACAGGGCATCTTGACGCCGAAGCAGCGCCAGGCGGCGTACGTCGCATTCGACGTGACCGCGGGGAATGCCGGCCAGCTCAAGGGGCTCCTGCAGATCCTCACGGACCAGATCCGCTTCCTGATGGCCGGAGGCACGCCGCCCGATGCCGGGCTGTTGGCGACCAACCCCGACAACGGCATCCTCGGTCCCGTCGTCCCGGCCGATGGGCTGACGGTCACCGTGAGTGTCGGCTCGAGCCTCTTCGACGGCCGGTTCGGCCTGTCGAAGGCGAAGCCGGCGCACCTGCGGCAGATGGACGAGTTCCCCAACGACGCCCTCGAGCGATCCATCTGCGACGGCGACCTGCTGCTCCAGATCTGCGCGGACAACGCCGACACCGTCGTCCACGCCCTGCGCCAGATCACCCGCAACACCCGCGGCGACATGCAGGTGCGCTGGCGGTGCGACGGCTTTGACTCCCCGCCCCGGCCGAGCGGCACCTCGCGCAACCTGCTCGGCTACAAGGACGGCACCGGCAACCCGCCGACCACCGACGATGCCCTGATGGACCAGCTCATCTGGACCCACGCGGGCGGCAAGGAGCCGACCTGGGTGGAGGGCGGCAGCTACCACGTCGTCCGGCTGATCCGGATGTTCGTGGAGTTCTGGGACCGCGTCTCGGTGCGGGAGCAGGACAACATCTTCGGTCGCGAGAAGATCACCGGCGCACCTCTGACCGGCACCAACGAGTTCGACGTGCCGGACTACACCGCCGACTCGACCGAGGACGTCATCCTCGGCAACGCCCACATCCGGCTCGCCAACCCGCGCCTGGGGCCGACCACCGACAGGCAGCGGATCCTGCGGCGCTCCTTCAACTACGACCTGGGCACCGACGCCAGCGGCGACCTGAACATGGGTCACCTGTTCACCGCGTTCAACCAGGACCTGGACCGCCAGTTCGTGGCGATCCAGAAGCGGCTCGTCGACGAGCCGCTCGTCGACTACGTCTCGCCGGTCGGCGGCGGCTACTTCTTCGCGTTGCCCGGTGTCCAGGGCAGCAGCGACTGGCTTGGTCGGGGCATGTTCGCGTGAGCCTCACGCACCCCGCCGGAGGAAACACTGAATGAGAAAGGAACACCCGGGAATGAAGAAGCCCACTGTTCGGCTCTCGCGCGGGTCGGTGGCGGTCGGGGTCGCCGCCGCCTGCGCCGGGCTCGTGGGGACCGGTCTCGCCCTCGCTGGAGGCACGTCGGCGCAGGCCGACGGCTCGGTGACTCCCGCGACGCCGATCCAGCACCTCGTCGTCATCTACGACGAGAACGTGTCCTACGACCACTACTTCGCGACCTACCCGAAGGCCACCAACACCGACGGCACCAAGTTCACCGCGAGCAAGAGCACGCCGTCCAACAACAACCTGGCCCGCGCGGGCCTGCTCGGCGACGCGAACCCGAACTCGGTCGCGCCGTTCCGGCTCACCCCCTCGCAGGCCGTCACCTGCGACCAGAACCACAACTACACGCCCGAGCAGTCCGCGGTGAACAACGGCAAGATGGACCTGTTCGTCGAGTCCGTCTCGACCAACGCCAACTGCAACAGCTCGGCGACCTACGGCACCGACGGCCTGACCATGGGCTACTACGACGGCAACACCGTCACCGCGATGTGGAACTACGCCCAGCACTACGCCATGAGCGACAACTCCTGGGACGCCACCTTCGGCCCGTCGACGCCCGGCGCGCTGAACCTCGTCTCGGGGCAGACCCACGGCGTGATCAGCTACCAGCCGGGGAACTCCACCTCCCCGGTTCCGACCGTGACCCCGGACTCCTACACGGTCAAGGACCCCGACGCCAACGGCGTCGGCACCGTCACGGCCGACCCGGACCCGGTCTATGACGACTGCAACAACAGCAACCACAAGTCAAGCAACGCCGTCGGGGGCATGCAGTCCAGCAACAAGAACATCGGCGACCTGCTCAACAGCGCCGGTGTGACCTGGGGCTGGTTCCAGGGCGGCTTCGCGCCCACCACGCCGTACGACGGCACCAACCCGGCCGTCTGCGGCAAGACCGACACCAACATCAAGGGTGCCTCGTCGCTGGACTACTCGCCGCACCACAATCCGTTCGAGTACTACCAGTCGACCTCGAACCCGCACCACTACCCGGGCACCCCGGGTGTGCCGGTCGGCGCGAACGACCCGACGGACGACACCACCCACACCGGTGCGAACCACCAGTACGACCTGAGCGTCTTCGACCAGGCCGTCCAGGCCGGTCAGCTGCCGGCGGTCTCGTTCGTGAAGGCTGCCGAATACCAGGACGGCCACGCCTCCTACTCGGACCCGATCGACGAGCAGCACTTCCTGGTCCACACCATCAACGAGCTCGAGCAGAGCCCGCAGTGGAGCTCCACCGCCGTGGTCATCGCCTACGACGACTCCGACGGCTGGTACGACCACGTGGCCCCGAAGATCACCAACGGCTCGAGCAGCACCACCAACGATCTGGCGATCTGTAAGGCGGCGAACGACAACCCGGCGACCGCGGCCCTGACCGGCAGCGGCAGCCGTAGCGCCACCAGTGGCTACCTCGACCGCTGCGGCCCGTCGCAGCGTCTGCCGTTCCTGGTGATCTCGCCCTGGGCGAAGTCGGACTACATCGACCACCGTGTCACCAACCAGGCGTCGATCACCAAGTTCATCGAGCAGAACTGGCTCTCGAGCACCAACTCCACGACGGGTGCCACCACCGTGCAGACCATCGGTGACGGCTCCTTCGACGCCACGGCCGGCTCGATCATGCCGATGTTCGACTTCTCCTCGGCCAAGGCGCCGAACGCGAAGCCGGTCATCCTCAACGCCGACGGTTCGGTGCACAAGGGCAACTCGACCCTCCGGGCGACCCTCGGCAAGGTGGCGCGGGGCAGGCTGCCGATCACGGTCACCGTCTCGCCCAGCTCGGCGACCGGCACCGTGAAGGTCACCGTGAACAACCGCAACGTCGGCACCGTCACCCTGCGCGGTGGCAAGGCCGGTCTCAGCGTCGCGGTCAAGCCCGGCCGGTACACCGTCGCGGCGACGTACAGCGGGGATGCGAACTACAACGGCTCGACCTCGCGGTCGGCCGGCGTGACCGTTCGGCGTACCGCGACCCGACGCTGATCCGCGCCGATCCACGAAATGCAAAGCGCCGCCGACCCGAGGTCAGTTGGACGAAATGGGGGGGTCTCCGCCCAACTGGCCGATCGGATCGGCGGCGCGCATATCGTGGCACGGCTCACATCGCGGCGCAAATCCGGGAGTCGTTGTCGGTCGCGGGTGGTGCCCGCACCAGTCGAGGAGCGAGGGAGTAGGATCTGCCCATGCAGAAGACGTCCCTGCTTCTTGGCTAGCCGCGCTGATCCCCGGATCACGCGGCCACCCCTCCATGTGAGGGGTTTTTTCATGTCATGGACAGGCCCGATCACCGAACGGAACGCAATGACTCAGGAGACCACCCCCGAGGTCGGGTACGACGCGGCCGCGCTGCTGGACAAGTGGCGCCCCGTCTGGGAGAAGCTCGACCCCTTCCGCACGGGCAGCGCCGCGCCCGGCGCGGAGCGCCGCTACGCGCTGACGATGTTCCCCTACCCGTCGGGTGACCTCCACATGGGTCACGCCGAGGTGATGGCCCTGCACGACGTGATCGCCCGCTACTGGTGGCAGAAGGGCTACGACGTCCTGAACCCGATCGGCTGGGACTCCTTCGGGCTGCCCGCCGAGAACGCGGCCATCAAGCGCAACGAGCACCCGGCGACGTACACCTACGACAACATCGAGACCCAGGCGGAGTCGTTCAAGCGCTACGCGGTCTCCTTCGACTGGTCGCGCCGGCTGCACACCTCCGACCCGGAGTACTACCACTGGACGCAGTGGCTCTTCCTGAAGTTCCGTGAGCGGGGCCTGGCCTACCGCAAGGACAGCCCGGTCAACTGGTGCCCCAACGACCAGACCGTGCTGGCCAACGAGCAGGTCGTCAACGGCCTGTGCGAACGCTGCGGCGCCGTGGTCACCAAGCGCGAGCTGAACCAGTGGTACTTCAAGGTCACCGAGTACGCCCAGCGTCTGCTCGACGACATGGACGCGCTGGCCGGCACGTGGCCCGAGCGCGTGCTGGCGATGCAGCGCAACTGGATCGGCCGCTCCGAGGGCGCCCACGTCGACTTCGACATCCGCCTGACCGACGGCGCCACCAAGCGCATCACCGTCTTCACCACCCGCCCCGACACCCTGTACGGCGCGACCTTCATGGTCGTGGCCGCCGACGCCGCGCTGGCGGCCGAGGTGGTGGCCCCCGACCGGGCCACCGCGCTGCGGGACTACGTGGCCGAGGTGCGCAAGGCCTCCGACATCGACCGCCTGGCCACCGACCGGCCGAAGACCGGCGTCGACCTGGGCGTGAGTGCCACCAACCCCGCCACCGGCGAGCAGATCCCGGTGTGGGCCTCCGACTATGTGCTGGCCGACTACGGCACCGGCGCCATCATGGCCGTGCCCGCGCACGACCAGCGCGACCTGGACTTCGCCAAGGCCATGGGCCTGCCGGTGCGCCGCGTCATCGACGTAGCAGGGGAGGAGAACCCCGAGGAGAGCTACGTCGCCACCACGGCCGACGGCGGGTACGTCAACAGCCCCGCGCTCGACGGCGTCAGCGGCAAGGCGGCCGGCATCGCGGCGATGATCGCGAAGCTGGAGGCCGACGGCCGCGGCACGGGCACGGTCAACTTCCGGCTGCGCGACTGGCTGCTCTCGCGGCAGCGGTTCTGGGGCGCCCCGATCCCGATCATCCACTGCGCCGACTGCGGCGAGGTGCCGGTCCCCGAGGACCAGCTCCCGGTGCGGCTGCCCGACAACCTGCGCGGCGCCGACCTGAAGCCGGCCGGCGTCTCCCCGCTGGCCGCGGCCGCGGAGTGGGTCAACGTCGAGTGCCCCTCGTGCGGAGGCCCGGCGAAGCGCGACTCCGACACGATGGACACCTTCGTCGACTCCTCGTGGTACTTCCTGCGCTACCTGGACCCGGCGCTGGCCACCGCGCCCTTCGACGTCGACGACGCGAAGCGGTGGATGCCCGTCGACCAGTACGTCGGCGGGGTTGAGCACGCGATCCTGCACCTGCTCTACGCGCGGTTCTTCACCAAGGTGCTGCACGACATGGGCATGCTGGACTTCGTCGAGCCCTTCACGGCTCTGATGAACCAGGGCCAGGTCATCAACGGCGGCAAGGCCATGTCGAAGTCGCTGGGCAACGGCGTGAACCTCGGCGACATGATCACCGAGTACGGCGTCGACGCCGTCCGCCTCACGATGGTCTTCGCCGGCCCGCCGGAGGACGACATCGACTGGGCCGACGTCAGCCCCGGCGGCTCGCTGCGCTTCCTGCAGCGCGCCTGGCGGCTGGCCGGCGACGTGACCTCGCAGGCCGGCATCGACGTCACCGGCGGTGACGTCGCCCTGCGGCGTACGGTGCACAAGACGGTCGCCGAGGCCGAGCAGCTGATCGAGTCGCACCGGTTCAACGTGATGGTCGCCCGGGTCATGGAGCTGGTCAACGCCACCCGTAAGGCGATCGACTCCGGCTGCGGTCCGGCCGACGCGGCGGTGCGCGAGTCGGTGGAGACCATCGCGATCCTGCTGAGCCTGGTGGCGCCGTACACCGCGGAGGAGATGTGGGAGCGGCTCGGCCACGAGCCCACGGTCGCCCGCGTCGGCTGGCCCGTCGTGGACCTCGCGCTGCTGGTCGAGGACTCCGTGACCGCGGTCGTGCAGGTCGGCGGCAAGGTGCGCGCCCGCCTGGAGGTCTCGCCGCAGATCGCCGACGGCGACCTGGAGGCGCTGGCGCTGGCCGACCCTGCCGTGGTCGCCGCCATCGACGGGCGGCCGGTGCGCAAGGTGATCGTGCGCGCACCCAAGCTCGTCAACGTCGTGGTCTGACGGTGGCCCAGCGGGCGTCAGGCCGCGAGCAACATCGCATCATCGTCGTCGGCACCTCCGGTGCCGGCAAGACGACCCTGGCCGGGCGGATCGCCGCTCGGCTGGGGATCGTGCACGCGGACATGGACGGCTTCTTCCATGGTCCGAACTGGGTGCGACGCGAGACCGCCCAGGAGGACGTCGCTGCGTTCGTGGCCGGTGAACGCTGGGTGACCGAACGGCCCTACACCGATGTCTGGGACCTCGTGATGGCGCGAGCCACTCTCGTCGTCTGGCTCGACTACCCGATCTGGCTCCGGATGGCGCGGGCGACCCGGCGAACCGTGTCGCGCTCGCTGCGGCGTACGCCGCTGTGGAACGGCAATGTCGAGCCGCCGTTGTGGACCTTCTTCACCGATCGCGATCACATTCTGCGCTGGGCGTGGAGCACCAGACACAAGTACGACGACCTTCCCGCTCAACTCGCCGACTGCGGGCGGTCGGACCTGCCCGTCGTCAGGCTGCGGTCGCAGCGCGAGACGGAAGTATGGCTGGCGACCCTCGGGTCACAGGCCACTGATCGCTAGCGTCAGTTGCGCAGCGTCACAGGCGCAGCGTCAAAGACACAGCGCGGCGAGCACGCCCAGCACGAACATGACGCTGAGAAGCAGGACGACGCCTGCCAGCTCCGCATCTCCGGGACGGGTCTCTTCGGGTAGCTCAACAGTCATCGTCGTACTCCTGGATCGGTCCTGAGCTGGGATAGCCGGACCCGCGGCGTCGCGGACGGGTCGTCCGGCGGGACGGCCTGCGCCGCTAGGGTTGCCGGCATGGCGAAAGTGGCGGTCGTGACCGACTCCACCGCGGTGCTGCCTGAATCCGTCGAGGGCGTCACCGTCGTGCCCACGAAGGTGGTCATCGGTGGCGAGACCCATGACGACGGGCTGGGCCCGTCGTCCTCGTCCGAGGCGGTCGTCTCGGCGCTCAGCGAGCGAGCCGAGGTCTCGACCTCCCGTCCCGCGCCCGCCGTCTTCGGCGAGGTCTACGCGCAGCTCGCCGAGCAGGGGTACGACGAGATCGTCTCGATCCACCTCTCCGCTGAGATGAGCGGCACGTTCGACTCCGCGCGGGTCGCCGGCGCCAACGCGCCGGTGCCGGTCGTCGCGGTCGACAGCCGCACCGTCGGTCCGGGTCTCGGCTTCGCCGTCCTTGCCGGACTCGAGGTGGTACGCCGCGGCGGGTCGGCGGGGCAGGCGGCCGAGGCCGCGCGCGAGCGTGCCGAGGAGACCCGCTCGTTCTTCTACGTCGACACGCTCGAGTATCTGCGCCGCGGCGGCCGCATCGGCGCCGCCGCCGCCCTGCTGGGATCCGCGCTGGCCGTCAAGCCGCTGCTCACCATCGAGGAGGGCCGGGTCGTGCTGCGCGAGCGCGTGCGCACCTCCGGCCGGGCTCTGGCCCGGCTCGAGGAGCTCGCGGTCGAGCAGGGCGATGGCCGACCGGTCGAGGTCGTCGTCGCACACCTCGGTGCCGCTGAGCGTGCCGAGGCGTTGGTGCGAGAGCTCTCGGAGCGGATGGCCGACGGCCTGGCGGGACGTGATGTGCGATGCGGCGAGATCGGTGCCGTGCTCGGCGCCCATGTCGGCCCCGGCATGATCGCCGTGGTGGTGGCTCCCGCGCTCAGCTGAGCGCCGAGTGGGCCACATTGCCTCCACAGCGGTTCCTCCGTCCGACCTTGTCCCCAGCCCGATGGTTAAGGCGTCGATCTCGCCTGTACCCCTGCCTAGCGTCGCGGTATGCGAACCAGATCCGATCCCGTCCGCGCCGAGGTCGTCAGCCGGCGTCTGGAGCTGTTGCGTGCTGAGATCGCGCGCGACTGGAGTGAGGCGGAGACGGCACCCGTCGCGCAGGACGTGCCCGAGCCGGTCGCCGCTGGTGGATCCCGGTGGGACGGCGGCACCCGGGTGGCCGCCCGGGTGCCGGCGGCGGTGCGGGAGCCGGTGGCCGCCCTGCCCGCGGAGCCGGTTCCGTCCGCGTCCCCGTCCGGCGTGCCGGCCGTGCCGGTGCCGGGGCGACATGCGGCCCGACGAGCCTCACCCGCCGGCGTCGTGCCCGAGCAGCTCCGCGGCCGGGTGGCGCTGGGTCCGTGGCAGCTCGCGGTCGTCGCCATCGGCGTGGCCGCGGCCCTGGCGATCACCTGCTGGTGGCTCGTGCGGGGCTCCGCGACACCGGCCCCACCGCCCGCGCCGGCCCTGACCGCGGCTTCGGCCGCACCGTTGGTCAGCCTCTCGCCGGCCGCGGCCGCGGCCGGCATGTCATCGAGCGCACCGGCCGGCACCGTCACCGTCGACGTCGAGGGCAAGGTGCGACGCCCCGGTGTCGCCGTGCTGTCGAGCGGTGCACGGGTGATCGACGCCATCCGCGCCGCAGGGGGCGCGCCGCGACGCCGCGACCTGAGCGCGCTCAATCTCGCCGCCCTGCTCGTCGATGGTCAACAGCTCGTCGTCGGCCCGGGCCGACCCGCGGCTGCCGGAGCGTCCACAGCAGTGCCGAGCGGTGGCGTGGCTTCGCCGGGCGGGCCGGGTGCGCCGGTCGACCTCAACACGGCCACCGCCGAACAGCTCGACGCGCTGCCGGGTGTCGGCCCGGTGACGGCACAGTCGATCCTGGAATGGCGTGACCAGAACGGCCGATTCTCCGCGGTCGAGGACCTGCTCTCCGTCAGCGGCATCGGCCCTGCCACGCTCGCAAAGATCGCCCCCTTCGTGACGGTCTGATGCCCCGGGACCTGCGGCTGCCCGTGCTCGCCGTGGCAGCCTGGGCCGGTGGCCTGATCGCACCGGCGGTCCCCGCCCACCCGGCCCTGCTCCTGGGCCTGCTCGTCGTGCTGGCGTGCGCATCAGCGGCCGCGCCCGTCCGGGTGCGACCGACCGTGGTGGCCGCCGTCTGTGTGCTCGCGGCGGTCTGCTCAGTGGCGGCTTTCCGCGCCTGGCAGGCGCAGCACAACCCGGTGGCCGCGTTGGCGGCCCGTCAGGCGCAGGTGCATGTCGTCGGCACCGTCTCCTCCGATGCGCGCACGGTGGTCGGCGCGCACGCCACCCATCAGCTTGTGCGCCTCGATGTCAGCTGGGTCTCCGGCCGCGGGGCGGCGTACGCGCTGCATGCGCCGGTGACCCTGCTCGGCGACGACGGCTGGGCGCACGTGCCGCTCGGCACCTCCGTCCGGGTGGCCGGGAGACTGGTGCCCTCTGCCGGGGGCTCCGGAAGCGACGGCTCCGGGCTGCTGCTCGCCCGCACCGAGCCCGAACCGGTCCGCGGGCCGGGCTTCTGGTGGCGCGCCTCCGGGGCGGTGCGGGCATCGGTGCGGGCCTCGGTAGAAGGTCGCGGTGCCGAGGAGCGCGCTGTCCTGCCCGCGCTCGTCGACGGGGACGTCAGCGTGGTCCCCGATGCCCTGGCCGACGACTTCCGCGCCACCGGTCTCACTCATCTGATGGCCGTCTCTGGCACCAACCTGACTCTGCTGGTCGGCTTCCTGCTCGTCGTGGCGCGCTGGTGCCGGGTGCGTGGCCGCTGGCTGTACGCCGTGGCTGCCTGCGGCATCGCCGGGTTCGTGCTCCTGGCGCGCACCGAGCCGAGCGTGCTGCGTGCTGCGGTGATGGGTGCGATCGGGCTGTTGGCGATGAGCCACGACGGGCGGCATCGGGCCCTGCGTGGGCTGGGCGGTGCGGTCGTCGTGCTGTTGCTGATCGATCCGGAGCTGGCTCGCTCGATGGGATTCGCGCTCTCCTCGGCGGCCACCGCCGGCATCCTGCTGCTGGCGCCCGCGTGGCGTGACGCCCTGGGGCGGTGGCTCCCGCGGTGGCTGGCCGAGGCGATCGCCGTTCCGTCCGCGGCACAACTCGCCTGCACGCCGCTGATCGCAGCCATCTCCGGCCAGGTCAGTCTGGTCGCCGTCGCGGCGAACCTGCTCGCCGAACCCGTCGTGGGTCCCGCCACGGTGCTTGGCCTGCTGGGCGGTGTCATCGGCCTCGTCTGGGCGCCACTGGGCCGGCTGGTGGCGCTCCCCGCCGCCTGGTGCGTCGGCTGGATCGTCACGGTCGCCCACCGCTGTGCCGCGGTCCCGACGGCGGGCATCGGCTGGGGCGCGGGACCGGTGTCCCTGGTGGCCTTGACGGTGCTCACGGCCGCGATCGCGCTCTACGCCCCGCGCGTGCTTCGCCACCGCATCGCCGGGGCGGCGTGCTGCCTGGCGATGGTCCTCGTGATGCTGGTGCGGCTCCCGACGCCGGGGTGGCCGCCCACGGGTTGGGTCATGGCGATGTGTGACGTGGGCCAGGGTGACGGGCTCGCACTCGAGGTCGCTCCCGGTGCGGCGCTGGTCGTCGACACCGGCCCGGATCCGGAGCTGATGGACGGCTGCCTGGACACGCTTCACGTCCGGGACATTCCGCTGCTCGTGCTGACGCACTTCCACGCGGACCACGTCGACGGCATCGCGGGG
>Ga0131853_10014866_pt1 | contig 14247 bp, 14 predicted proteins | sample TergutLab28metaG_FD_92764 | JGI IMG/M metagenome (GOLD analysis project Ga0131853, IMG submission 92764) | Labiotermes labralis P1 segment gut microbial communities from Petit-Saut dam, French Guiana - Lab288 P1 (version 2) (version 2) | ecosystem: Host-associated > Arthropoda: Insects >... | reverse complement strand
CCGTTAATCTCTGTTTTCTAGACCTGGAGCCGCTACTTTTTTCATTCAAGTAGCTCCTCAATTGACCTCACGAGGCTGAGTGGACCCCGTTCCAGACCCACTACTATTCAGAAAATCTGGTAGTGCCGGGGATCGAACCTGGGACCTCTGTATCTGTAGCCAGAATCATTTATAAAATTAAAATTCCAAGGTCAAGGAATCTGTATAAGGCTGTGCCTCATAATTTCTGAGAGCTACAGCAATCGGCACTCAAACTCTATTTTACTACTCAGCTGGTCACATCATCACATGGCATATGTAAGATGAGGGGAAAAGTTTCTGGTTGTAAAAGAGTACATTTTCAGCTGAGGGAAAATACATACTACAGAATATTCAATGTGGCATAAATTTATGGACCAACAGCTGAGAAGCTATAGTGCATACACATATGCTGTACAAAGTGTGGATGTATCACTAATATGTTCATCTTCCAGAAGATGCTACAAAGGAGCTCTAAAATAATGCAATGTTCTTCTATTGCACTATTCTAGACCTAATAAAGTTGTGGGTGAGGGGGGTAGGGATGGGGGATCATGATTTAAACTCCAGTACTAGCGTCATCTTCTGACAGAAGAGCGGGGGGGGGGGATGTTTTCTGTCTGTGTGTGTGTGTATACACATACATACATATGTATATAGATATGAGAGCTTGGAGGCTTCTTGTAAAGTTGTAATCCTCACTTTAAAATGCATATAAAAATGACGTGGGGATTAATGTCAGTAATGAATTTAATAAAAATTCATTTGTCTTAAGGTGTATTATATGCATTGTAACAGAACATTCCTAAATGTGCAGCATGAGTTACACATTTTATATGTGATATTGTACTTAACAAGACCTGACATGCATTTGCACTAAACTTTACTTGACTAATAAGAATTATGTCAATCTTTACTGGCCTAAGTAAACATAAGTGGTGTTAAGTTGTAAAACACTATGGCCTATTCAGCGACATGCTAGTTTTGGCAGGATTAGATGTAGTGCATTGCAGGAAACATAGCAAAATTAATTCTTTTTTGCCAGATATTGATTCTACCAATGTCATAATTTTCAAAACTTCTGTGCTGAACATATACATGCCCAACTATCCACTGGAAACCATGTTTGTACAGGGGAGGGGGGGGGGGTGTAAATGGAGATTGCTTCTTGTCAGATTATGTCACCGGTCAAATATCTATTCAACTGTATTACCTATGTCATCATGTCTTTGAATCAGAAGCCATGTCTTGTGCAGTGTGTGTGTGTGGACACTGCAGCAGTAACAGCAGGTTACTGATAGGCTATTCCTATTGCACAAACAGGCTAACTCTGAAGGAAATTTTAAGAAGGGAAGATATATTCTATTCGGAAAAATACACTGCCACAGGAAGGTCATAAAATGTAACTCTCAGGATAACAAGACTTAAGCAAAAGAATGTAGACATGTCAAAATTTCTGGTGCCTTTCAAATGAGGAAAAAATGATATACTTTTTGAGAATCACAACAGTAAAAACAACTGAAGTAAACATAAAAATGATGCACTCAAATAAACCAAGGGTGCACAGTTTTTTATCACTAGTTCACCCAAGCAACTAAACTTTGTACAGTGGTGCCTAATATTTCTGAGCTCTCAGTCTGAATTTGCTGCATGGCATCAGTCCAGTGCCTACAATTTTGAGATTGATCCTAGATTTTGGAAAGTTTGTGCACCCATGTAATAAAGACTGGTAGAGAAAATATTCACATCTTAAGGAACATAAACAGAATAATTCTTAGGAACAAGTTCTTATTTGGATCTTGTAACTTCAGAATTGTGAATTATACAAATTATTGTCTGAATTACTGTATCTCAAAAAATTAAATTACCATGCTATGCATCACAAATTCCAGCTCTGATGATGCTGCCTTGGTATTATATCTCAGCAGCTAAAGATTAAGGTGAGTTTGATCTAACAGTATTTTACTATATTTGTGTTTTACTGTATTTGTAATTAGCATGCAGAAGAAGAGGTCAGGCCAGGTCACAGAGGAAAGTTTCAGTATTTGATACCACTAGTGTCACTGATGTACTGCATCTGCATACCTGTTGGACTCTGGAGCACTCCTGTGTGTTGTCCTGTTACTATGATGCCTTCCATGAGACTGCTGCTGTGACTGCTTCCCAAGCACTATACGATACTGCACAACATGAGTGTTAGCACGTAGATGACGAAGGTTGTCAGCCTGGCAAGCAGCCCATTCAGTGATATCATACACTCCGCCATCCATACAGGCATAGTAGTGCCACAAGAAGCCAAACATTGAGCTCTCTGCCCAGATATCACCCTGTCAAATTCAGAGATAATCAACACACCTATTATTGTGGCATATTAAGGACACTTTTGTAACCCAATGAATTTGGTGAAATAACATACTGTAATCATTACATATAAAGACAAAGGGAAGTACACTTGATAGCCAGCAGAGTTAACCTACATTTTTTTTAACCAAGTCACAAAATGATAAAAAATACAAACTGGCTTCTTCCTTTTACTCAGAACCAGTTATTTAAAACTGAAGTGCAAATACTAAATGTGACAGAGAAGGTTGTGTACCCCAGTACACAACAATACTAACAGTTTTATATATCACTTCCCATTATTTAGTGTTACTTCCAGTGTTGTCTTTGTCTGGATAACAAGTCAGTATTGAATACTAGCACAATGGGATGATGATACCTAAATTTCTTTCAAATTTACTATAACTAAAAAATGGTAGACATAACTTGCAGAATTTTGCAGACCCATTATTTTACTTACTTTTAAGACATCAACTACACTATATGCAAGAATGCAGAATACAACATCAAAAAATGTATTTTTATTTTAATCATTAATGACTGTAATTTTCCCACCTGCCAGATAATTTTGATTTCTGTGTCAAACATAAGATGAACAAACCTACTCGATCTAGTTACTAAATTCAGTTTTGGTTTGTCTTTTGTTTTATACATAGTAGTTTTCTTCCTCCATGTTAAATATGTTTGATGTGGCATGAATGAAAGAGATCAGAATGACAAAAGGTGTGGGTCCAGTGAGTTGTTGCAAAGTGGCATTAAGGAGTCGGCAGGTTCTACACTCTAGCAATCAAAAAAAAAAACCTGCTACTTACATATCCCTGTACAATGATTTTTCTCAATGTTGTAAAAGATCTTAAGGAACCTTCAGCCAACCAGTGTGTGTATTTAAATTTTAGTGCACAGTTTATGCAAAATGTATTATTGAAATAGGAAAAGAGAAAATTATGGAGCATTTTGTGGAAAATAAAAGAGATTATGCCTAAATATATAAAATGAATTTATAGAGTTGTTTTCCTATGTGCATTCATGTTTGGCAATGGGGGTGTTTAAAAAGGTGAATGCACTTAAAAAATTATGTTCAAATTCATGCACTACGTGATTCAATACAGTGCACAGTAACGGTATAAATTCTTGTGAAGCACTCTGAAGTAACCATAAAAACCAGACTGCAAATGGTGAAATCTGAGACAAAGTATACAGACTTTACTAAGGCATTTCTTACTTTCAAAATTTCATACACTTATGGGACACACGTAAACGAAATTTCACTTGCACCCATTAGAAATGTACACACAGAAATATATTACACCCCTATATAAAGTATGGCTTTTTCTGCATCATATTCACAAAACTCAGTGCCAATCAATATATTTTTATGAACATCTCCCATAATAAATTTTATTCAAATTGGGCAGAAAATGCATAAAACAAGTTTAATTAACACCCTCAAGCAGAGTACAAATTTCCCTGCACCAATTTTCACAATATTAGGAACTGCTCAATGGCATTATTTAGAGATGTATATTTGATTTCACCCAAACTGGTCAGGAACTGTGGGAAGTAGGGTATAAATTCATTTGCACACCTCAGTAAAGAATGAGTGTCATGAAGCTGATATCTAGAGAACTCAACTGTGCCTTACAATGTCTGTAAAATTCTATATTGACTTTCATTAAAATCTGACAAACAGTTTAGTAACTGATACTAGTCACAGGCATAAGGACAGACATGTGGTCTCCACACAGGGCATTATTTTGTTTCACTCCATAAAAAATGCTTATAATTGTGACATGATAACATGAAAATTAATATTAGTATTTTTCAAATATTCTGTCAGTATATGACTGGCTGGAAAGGTATCCCAAAAAGCCAGCCATAAAAATTATTAATAAATACTAATAACATGGTTTTCTTGGCTCTTCTCCCCTCTAAAACCATTGAGATGAATCAATCTATTTCTGTGGGTGGGGGTGGAGTGAACCAGTAAGGCAAAGTGTAACATTCCAAGTGATAATAATTATGGAAATTAATGCAATGCAGATGACATTGCATTAACTGGAAAAAATGAAACAGAAATAAGTAAACTTTTTGTAGAAATGGAAAATATTGCCAGACAGTTCAGACTACAGATAAACCAAGAAAAGACAAAATATATGATAGTGGAAAGGAAAAACAGTTTAAAGAAAAATAAAATAGGACAATTAATAAAAAAATAAAAAATTTTTCACTTTTTCAAATTTGTAATATTTAGGAGTTATACTTAATGAAGATAACAGTAACCAAAGAGACTTGCAAGGAAGAATAAAAAATGCTAACAAAACATATTTTATGCTACAAAAATTTTTTAAAAATAAAAACATATCAAAGAAACTAAAATTAAGACTAAAGAACACAATAATGACAAAATGTTAACATATGCATCAGAAACTTGTATCCTAACAAAGAGAGATAGAAAGCAATTGGATATTTTTGAAAGGAAAGTGTATAAAAGAATTTTAGGCTCAGTATATGACAACAAAAAAGAAAATTGGAGGATATTAAGCAATACAGAAATTTATGCAAGTGTTAAAAACCCTACTATAGTAGAGTCAATAAGGTTAAATTGATTATGTTGATTTGGGCATGTACAGAGAATGGAAGAAAATAGAATTCCCAAAAGGGTATTATATAGGAATTTGGGAACAAAAGGATTGAGAGGTGGACCAAGAAATAGATGGCAAGATGAGGTGAGAGAGGATAGAAGAATAGTAGGTGAAGAAGGGTGGCAGGAAAAAGTACATAATAGAGAGGAAAGGAAGAAGCTCCTGAGAATGGCAAGGAATTGTCGCATTCTGCACATGCCAATGGAATGAATGAATGAATGAATGAATGAGTGTACCCTAAGCTTTAACATGCACTCAGCTACAATGGGGACCTCACTGTTAGAAGGTAACTACAAAGCCTACAATGAACACAGAGTTCTGATAAGTCCATGGATTTTTTTTCTTAGAGGCACATATTTTCAGGAAATTAATTACTTCTTATCTTACCTCCCTTGCATTATGATGGATTTTGCATTGAGCACAGAACCTGGCTGCATAGCAGGGTCGATCCACATGAATACGACGGTGACGTTTACCACAGTTAGTGCACCTGATGGTATTAGCAGCATATTCCATTTTTTTGTGAAGTTGTGACAATAAGTCACTCAGTTCACTCCAGGCTTGTTCAACTTGCTGTGTTTCTGCCACTCTCCTATCATAAGCTGTCCGGCGTTCCTAAGGGCAGCAAGGAGAAAAGACACTGCCCACTTACATCATAGTTTGTAACAAGTAGCACAACTCATTTTGAAGTTCTGATGAGGACATTCACAATCAACTGTAAAATTCCCAGTTTGAAAATTTTACATTAAAAACTGGGGATAGAACAGAAACCAACTTTATGTACATGTAGACAGTATCAAAAGCACAGTATACTCACAGGTTCCCCAATAAGTTCAAAAGCATGGACAAGTATCTTGAATGCTTCTTCTGCACCTGGCTGATTGTTTTTGTCTGGGTGAACTAGGACAGCCTGTCGTTTGTAGTACTTCTTTATGTCATCATCTGTGCAATGAGGAGTTACTCCCAGAATGCTGGAAAAGATTTTTTTCTTCTCAATGAGTCACAAATATAGTATGTGTTTGCATGTGAGATGCTGAAAGATGAGTCACACACTGTTATTACCATTGCAGTAATTGTCATGGTGGTCATCAATGTCTGCTACACACCATGTCAGGGACTGATGTATGCTTTGTAATATTGGGACATGCTTTATACCCACTGGTTGAATGCAGTCGTCAAGTGGGTACCTTGATTTATGTACTGTGCATTTTGTATAATTTATTATTTAAATTAACAAATGCACAATATATTAACAATAAAGTCTGCATCACAAAGTATTCCTACATGTTTCAATGTATTTACATCATCTTCAAGGAGTCTTTTCTCATATACGCTAAAGTTACAATATCAGTGAAGTTACATAATCAATAAAATTAATAAGTTAAAAGGTTTGCGTAAGTGGTTGTTATTGATAATTGATAGATTATAATCTTTAAAATGTTGTACAATGTAAACAGCAAACCATCAAAAGTTGTACAATGTGTCCAGTTGTTATATTTGGAGCATAGAGATGTGATTTTGGTGGCTGTATTTATAATCGATAAAATCTGGAAATGTGGATGCAATCCTGCAATGAATACAAATTATGATAAGTGAATGAAATGATGACTTTTTGTATACTGCTTCCACTGACTTTGATATGGCTACATTTAGGTGTTGCTTAGCTTTGCATATTTTGTTGTACCAGAGAGCAGCATTCATTACCAGTAACTTAAGCATGTGTTCATTTCATTGACCAATTAATAAATTTACCAAACATATATGCTACCAGAAACTTGAAAGAAGTAGAACTAAACAATATCGAAATTAATAACCAACACAAAATGACCACCTTAGACATAAAAGACCTATATGTCAACTTACCAATACAAAATATAATTAATATCACAAAATTCTGGTTAAATAAAAACAACAATCAAACTATGATAGTAAAACAAACTTTGGACCACATCAGAGTGATTTTAAATCAAAGTTATTTTCAATACAATGATAGATATTTCAAACCCACAAAAGCATAGCAATGGGTTCACCTTTTACTGAGTACTCTTGCTGAAATTTATCTCCAATTCTTGAAAAATTAGCAATCAGACTTTGGATGAAGAGTGGAGAAATATCATAATATACAAGATATGGAGATGACATCCTAATCATATCTGACCAAAATAAAACTAATGAAGATTCAATCACCAATTACATGAACAATATACATAAATACTTAGAATTTACACTAACAGAAGAAGAAATAACAACAGAAACTACTTGGACCTCTCCATTCATGGACTCAATAACAATCAATACTTAGGAATTTACAGAAAACCCACATAAAACAGACGCTATTATACATTTTACATCCAACCATGTGTTAGAATATAAACTTGCTGCATATATTTTCCACATAAACAGAATGATAATGCTACCAATCACAGAACAAGCAAAACAACAAGAATGGAACACTATCCTTACCAAAGCTAGAAATAACAGCTTTCCATTATGAATTATTTACAATCTAAAGAACAAACCAATGCTTAAAACACAACAAACGAAAGTCAGACAGACACACACACACAAACACAACAAAAGAAACAATGAGTCACCTTCACATATCACAGTCCGCTTATACACAAGGTCATCAGTTTATTTAAATATACCAAATTAAATATAGCTTTCCAAACCACTAACACTATATACAACCAACTTCATGATAAAATACCACAAAACAACATAAACTCTGGTGGCATATATGGATAAAATGTAAAACCTGTATACGGTTGGCCAGACTAGCAGATCAATAGGAATACGACATTGGGAACACAAAAGGTACATTAAAACAACCCAATTTCAGCATACTTATTATATATTTTAAATAACAGACATGAATAAGGAAATGCAGACCAAACCATGGAATTACTACAAACATAAAAAAAGGGAATGAAAATGATCTCCTGGGAATCACTCTTCATACTGTACTATACATATCTTCCAACAACAAGACATATTGATCGATGAACTGAGAGAGGGTCAGTGACCTTAACCCACTAAACATCTTGGCTAACTTCACAAGATGATACACCACATAGTTCGATGTCTACTCCCAGTTCAGTTCTCACCATCCCAGAATACGGGAAACACCAACATGGAGTAGGTGCATCACATACAATACAATTTAACCTCTCTTGTCACGTTTCATTGCCCTTGCATATTTTATATTAATTCATTGCAGGATTACAGCCGTAAGAGTGTCCAGATTGTATATGCAGCCACCAAGCAAACAACTTCCACATGTTATAATTATTGTTTTACAGATTGTATTTTATCATTCAACAATGATTGTGTGAACATTTTAATCTACTAATTTTATTGAGTGCTAAGTTCAATAATTTTGTAACTTTAGCAAAGTACAAGGGTAAGACTCCCTGAAGATGATGCAGATGCACTGAAACATGTAAGAGTACTTACAATATATAAAATATTATTAAATCACTTGTTGTGCATCTTTTGGTCTGGATAACAAACAGTAATTTGTTAAGATATGTACCTGAGAACGGATCTAGTCCAAGGCTAGTAACAGGAAAACAGCTAATGAAAAATTAACTACATGGTTCAAAAATAAAACCTGGACCAACCCATAGATTAAAAACCATAAAAAGGGCCATGAACTCTGACTGATCAGTACACAGATACCACACAAAAATCCAGAACACATGCACTTAAATTCTTAACACCATCTATGGAGAAAACTGTGAATCTTTATGGGTTCAAGTAAGTTAAAATATAAATGCAGTATTTAGTCAGTGTGCATTAGAAGGACACAGCAGTACATCTCACCAGAAGAAATTGTGAAGGATTTTAAGAAGTGCTTTATATACAATGCAATGGATGGAACTGATGATAGTATGTCATGGAATGTCAGTGCAGAGGATGGGATTGTAAGGAAGATGAAGGCACTGACTGTGAAAATGGAGACAGTGACAATGATTGGTATAGTCAGATAGAATCTGATATGTTTTGTGCAGTAAGTGTATGAAATAGTAAAATATTTCTTCTTCGCATATATTTTATTATTATTGGGAGGTTGTCTCAGATTTGGATAAATACATTTTTCCTTGGCAGATGTGTTGTTTTTGGAGAGTTGTCTTAGATTGGAGTTGTCTTGCAGGTATATACGGAATTTGCAAAGTAATACATTGGCAGCATCAATCTATGACTCTTTTTATAAGCTATGGAGTGCAGCTTAAAACTTTGTGTAATTATTACACAGTGTGTGAAGCTCATAATTTCAGACTCCCAGCAACTGAAGTGTGAGTACATAAAGCTTACACAGTTCTGCCACCTGAGCAAACTAAACCGAATACAAAATGGCTGCTACTACTTACTCAGTTGATTAATCATGTAAAGCTTAATTTAAGCCAAATGTCTCAAAAGTCTGATGTCGTAAAGATTAAGTTAAAACCTCATAATTACGAAATCACAAACATGTAATGTGCAGTAAGTGTATTCACAAAACAATGAGCACCTATTACAATACACACTTCTCTGAATGTTACCTACAATTACCAATATATCAATGTACTTCACAGTTCTTTAATATGGATATAAATCCACTGTTTCATAACTCAGTACAGGACAGACATCACACTACATTGCCAATATGCACAGTTCCCTGCAATGCATTATGAATTTAACAAATACAAATGTCAAAAATAAAAATTATAGAGCTTAATAAGATGTATAAATTAGTATGTACAATTAATTGTTTCTGAGAACACACACTTTGATATGGGTTTCATGCAAAATAGTATTTGGATGAGCAATTCCAAATTTCAATCATATATGATTTGATATGGAGATAAAATATAATCGAGGACTCAAGGACAGAACCTCCTAAAACACACAACAGCAACAATAGTATGAAACCACGGTCAGGAGAGCTCAGCTCTTAACAAATTTACGCCAGATACCAATGTCCAAACGCCTACCAATCTGGCTCATGTATTACCTGTAAGGATCCTTCCCTTTGCATGCCAGAAGCCTCCTCATGGCCTCCTCACCAGTGGAAGGTAGAGAAATATTATTGTCCAATCCAGGAGGAAAGCCATCCTTAAAATTCACTCCAACTCCACCACCTGTTGATGAATGTCCCCCACCGGAAGACTTTTTGTCACTTCTCCAAAAGTTCCACCAGCTAGTACGAAAAACTAATTTATCTAAAAATTTTGATTGCAGCACTGCACTGCTCAGTTGTTTCCATGTATGAATTAACCATGTATACAGCCAATCATAGACAAATGCACACCTGTCAAACAAAACCATATATTAACACTGTAATAAAAAGCTACTTTCTAAAATGACAGCTGAAAAATACGAAAGAAAAATACAAGTTAAAAAAATAAACATATCCCTAACACTAAATACCATACCTGAATATTATGAACCACATAGCATGCGTCTGCATGTGAATCTCTCTCTCTCTCTCTCTCACACACACACACGTGTGTGCGCACACGCACGCAGAGATAGAGTGTCTAAAAGACAAAAGTGCAGTGGACATAACACTGCTTTACAAAGTACATACAGTGATACCACACACAGAAAGCAATAAATCATGGACAACAAAAGTTGCAGGAAAAGCAACAATTGTGTCAGGAACACAAGAATACCAAAAATAAAAGTTTTACATTTTGCATGACCTACAAAAATAATTACATAGAAGTTATTACTAATTTAATATTATTCATTCACATTTTAAATTAAAAAAATGTTAATACCTGTGTGCAAGTAACTTTTCCTTTTCCAAACAAATCTGTAACTGACAAATGTTTAGTTGGAAACCCTGTTTCAGGAAACTTATCGCTGATTCAAGGTCACAGTTGTCTACCTCTTTTTCCTCCTTTCTATTTCCACCACCCTCACAATCATCACAAAACTCATCCATGCTGGAAATGCCACATGTGGCCAGCTGTCTACAGATGCATAAGACCTATGTCGACACCCTTCTCAGTGCCTCACTTTATGTAATCCTCATGACAGTTACCACAATTGTACAGTTGGTGGATAGTACACAATTTTCTGTTCCACATGACTGATATGTCTTGTGGGTGAGCAGCAAAGTTGTCCACCAACAACATATTTCTATCTGGTACAACAATGGAGTATCCTGTTCATGTGGCTGACACTGTACTTTATATTATCTCCTAGCAACCACAGATGGAAGGAAATAATGGTACAAACAGATTCTATCTCACACTGTAGCCAAGTACCCATTCTCTGCCTTGGTCATTCTTAAAATAAACTAGTGATGCAATAAAACACCCTATCTCTTATACCACACATCCGGTTATAACTATGTGTATATTTCATCATATACCTACATCTTCAACCCAAGGAAATGTTGGGTAGCCCTGTAGCATGTAATGTGGACATATCTGGTAATAACACTGTCTTAACCATTTTTTTTTTTTTTAATTTTGAATGATGTGTTGCAAACCAGGATAACATAGTTGGTACAATGACTAGTATACTGGCTGAATGACTAAGAAATCATGGTTCAATTCTTGGTACAGGCAACAGATTTTTTTTTTTTGCACAATGTGCAAACCACCTCTGGGGTCTGGCAACCCAGCCCCCTAATCAATGCATACTGGACAGCTTTTTCACTTAAGATAAACTGGCCAGGGCAAGAAGCTGAGCACTTACCTCCAGCTAGAACTGGGGTTAAGAATGAATGGAGCTATACCACCACATCCCCATATGCCATTAGCACAGACAACTTAACCTTTACCCGTGTTTCTTTTACTTTACTCTAATTTTCTTGCATTTATCAGTCACAGATGACAGGAAGGTATTCTTTCTTAGTTACTTAATTACCCTGAGGCAGTGCTTTACTACTGACATATTGTGCCTGTATTTTTCACTTCAATTTCATGAAAACTGTTAGTCGAAAGAGTCACAATTCAAATTTAAATGGCCACCGAAGTTCAGTGGTGGTGGTGGCAACAGTGGTAATGGTAGTATTAGCATTAGTATTAGTATTAGCAGCAGCAGCAGCAGTAGTAGTAGGTAGTAGTAGTAGTAGTAGTAGTAGTAGTAGTAGTATTCCATTTAAATGCCAATATAAGAGTTTAAAAAATTCATAAAAAGAGCAAACATCAAGCAACAAACAATGAATTATTCTTACTTTCACAGGCTTTAGGCAATAAAAATAAGAGTACCTGACATCATACACATTTTCTATTATTTACTGACACACTGCCACATGAAGGTGTCTTGTATTACCATTTAGTCTGTTTTATGCATTATTAGAAATGGGCACATCATATAATGTGTGTAATATAATATTCAGATGCTAACCTTAACACAAATGTGAGTTCACTCACACAGCAATTGTTAATGTCGCTGAGTTAATACACAGCAAATCAAGTGTCAAGTCCATCAATTGGACTGCTGCAGTCTGGTGGTGCCATCATTCGTACATCAGCTTTTCATCTATTTTCCATTAATACCAAACAAACCTACCTCTATCAAAACCAAGGAGGCCTGCATTCTGATGTAATGCATTAACCAAGCTCTACCATAACAACTGAAACCCCTAACCATGAAACCCTCACAAACCAAGTTCTATCATAGCCATGGAAATCCATGTTGTGACATCATTCACACAGCAAAGCTCCACCATAACTATGGAAACAAGGTTGTTGTGACTCAGTAAGAAAACCCAGTTATCATGGAAAATAAACTGTGACTCCATCACTCATAAGTTATATAAAAGGATAATATCTGGTATGTACCCTTGCAAGCACCAGACCGGCAGAAACATAAGAGGAGACAGATGCTTAACATTACTGCCAATACAAAATATTCTAATTAACCAATGTTTTTTGTCCTTTATCTGTATGGTCCTACTCAGAACACTATACTTACAGATGAGCGAAGAGGCGAGCACTCATGCTGAGGACATCAGAAAGCAGATGGAAGAACCAGAAAACTATATGCAGAGCTACCTGACCCCAATGTGTCACATGATGCTTGACTGGACGAAACACTACAGCTGTAGTGGGAAGGACAAGAAATCATAAAGAACTGAAGTAACAACAGTGTACTATTCAATATAATCAATCATACAGAGGTTCAATAAAAGACGAAACTTACCTTAAAAGTAACACATATAACTTCAACAACTAGGCAATCTCTGATCTAATATACTAAATGCAAATAAAAAATCCATTTATTTAAAACTTTCCATAACAAAACATATTTTCTTGCGCTGAGAGCTGAAGTCCCCACACCAATGAATATTCAGAACGTGATCTGGTAGGTGGTCATGTACCACAGTAAATAGGTATTGGTGCTTCCAAGGATCCATCTGCCTGTATCTACAGGGCAAAAGAAGCAGGAGGTTCCTCCAAAACTTTGGTACACATGTACCAAACTAAATTACATCACCTCTAGAAATTTGCTGTCCCAAAATATCAGGAACTAATGAAGTTAAATTGCATTATCTTGCAAAGGACCTGTAAAATTCACACTTTACCAATAAAAATATTTAGTTATCTTCACAGTCAAACACAGCTTCAGAGTATATTTATATCTGTTAACATGTTCCCTCCTACGTTCTATGAGGGCAGTAACAGATAAATTAGCTGTGACCTTAGGTCAGGACAGGTACTGCATGATAATCTAGCACATGTCTGGTCACATGGGTGCCAGATTAAAGGACTCCCACTTTTCATATCTTTTTGTTTTAGTAAGTTTACAGTCAAGTGCTATAATTAATCTAGTACTTGAATTACATGATTTTAAACTAATGCAGGTCTGCATCTGGAACAATGGACATAATTATGGTACCATGGTGCCACAGAAAGGCACAAAATATGGGAGTATTTTAGCAGTGGAATATTACAATGCTTGGTCAGTTGGACTGCAAGTATACCGCTGCAAAGTGGCAATGTACAACCAATACAGGTTAATAAACCACTGGATGTGATCATGGGACACCATTCAAAAACAGCAGAAAGAATATACAAACCCACACTTCTTGCAAACTGCGTAAGATTACAGCTTCAGGTTAATGGTATCAGGTATGACAAGAGACTAAACTTACATTCACAATACAGGGCATTTCTGAAGTCACTGGGAAGGGGGGGGGGGGGTAAAAAAAGGAGGGCAAAAAAATTTTATTGGGGGAAATTTTACCAGAAAAGAAAAATACAGTCCTAAATTGGGCCACAAAAAAAAAGGGGGAAAAAAATAT
>Ga0131853_10014865_pt1 | contig 14248 bp, 9 predicted proteins | sample TergutLab28metaG_FD_92764 | JGI IMG/M metagenome (GOLD analysis project Ga0131853, IMG submission 92764) | Labiotermes labralis P1 segment gut microbial communities from Petit-Saut dam, French Guiana - Lab288 P1 (version 2) (version 2) | ecosystem: Host-associated > Arthropoda: Insects >... | reverse complement strand
TTAAAGTCATTGATGCCCCTATACAAGTCCCTAATGTTTTGGATCTTACTGTTAGTTTCAAGTTCCTCAATTTTAGCTCTCAGATATGCCTTCTTTTTGTTCCTGAAATGTCTGCTAACTTCACATCGTACATTGTTCGGAATATCTACATTGCTTTGGCTTGGATCCTGTATCCACTGCATTTTAGCCTGCTTCCTTTGATCTGGAAAACCTAAACATTCTTCATCAATCCAGGGTTTATTCTGCTTCAATTCATGCAGACTCAGACTCTCTTTCGCTGAGGTTTGGATATTCTCTATAATGTTCTCCCAATTACTGTATCAAAATAAGTACAAATTGTCTAATTATGTACAAAATATACTACAAATATACGTTGCTATACACCCCTTAATTGACAGTCTTCTGAGTTATTACACAACACAGAACCATTAAGTTTTTCCCTGACTTCCCTAGGATCATGCTGCCAACTTCTGGACGACTGAATTATGTTCAAGTGGTTACTGAACTCACACTGGCCACAATCCTTTCAAACTTCTGACATACCTGACTCATTTCATTCCTCCTAATCATTTCAGCATTCATACAAACTTAATTTAGTCACCATGAAAATGAAAGGAGCACATTTCCCCTAAATGTCACATCAAACTCACGCTCCCACAAGACTACCATTTGAGCAATACCTGCTGTGATAACCTGAAACTTACATTCTCATATAAAACGTTCTTACATTGTGACCAGCTAAATGCCAATTCTCAGACTCCACACCATATAATAACCTATTATATATCCATACATTAATTTTAAGCTTTCTTGATCACTTGTGGGTAACGATGATACCATTTGGGAGGTTTTTTCACTGTATGACGATGGCCAGTTTTGGGGGAGTTTCCTGTCTCCATATTCAGGCTCGAAGTTAGGAATGCACTCACATTAGCCCCTTCTGACCATCTCACAGGTGCAAAGACCTGCCTGCCTATGTAAACTGAGCAGTCTCTCCCTGCTCATTAACCCATTTGTGCCTGACGTTCCATTATTGGAATGGTAGTGATGTGGTAGTTATTTATTTTCTACTGCACAAGGTCATTACCAAGTCTGATGTTTCACACAAGTGACTGCCCTCTGAGGGTACGTGTTATCACGTGGTGCACAGAGTTAGTCACTGCAGCAGATACTGGCGTGCTGGGAGCTTGTCAAAAAAGTGATGTGAATTTTCAGAGAATTTTTGAACAACCATCCAAAAACAGGTAAATACAACTTTACTACACTACCTCCTATACTAGTAATTTTTTTTCTATTACTTCTGTACTAGTTTTGCTATTGTGCTGTAAAAATAAAATACCGAAATTATTATTGTTGTATTAGTTATAGGTTTGATATTTTGCATGTTCCATTTTTGGAGCACTAGGCAAAACCACTACTACTAGGACTAATAATGTCTTGTTGTCTTTTTCAGTTGAAATCATTTTACAAGTCTCAAGATGCCTTGAAATCTAAGTTTACATGAAATAACTGACCTATTAGTCACAGATGATTGCATAGAAGCAAGTGGTATAGTGATACAACCACCTGAAAATGCTACAGCACCTGTTTCTGATGAGGACTCAGGAGACGAATAAGGTGGAACAATAAGTAATGCCAAGTTCTTTGTTACACGCACCTGCATATTGTATTCAAGATGGCTATGATGCTGAGTCTGACTCAGATAATCCTTCATATGCACCTGAAGATGACTCTCTTGACAATGAAGTTCCATCTATGTCTACTGCTCAGCAACCTCCTCCATCAAAGAGAGAGAAAGTGACAAAAATTGTTCGCAAATGGAAAAAAGCTGACCTAACTGCACAGCCCATAACAGTTAGAGTTACAGAAGCACCAAACGATGTCTTCACCGAAATGAGAACTCCCACAGAAATTCTTGAAATTTTTCTTGATGACGAGGTCGTTGAACTCATTGTCGTGTACTCCAACTTATATGCTGCAAGTAAGGACGTAAATCTTGGCTTGACTAGCTCTGAATTCAAATGTTTTCTGGGAATTATTTTTCTGAGTGGTTACGTCTCAGATGAATCCATGGTTCCTTATTTTGGTCATCACGTTTGCAAACAATATATTTGGGGAAAGCCCATTCGGTTTGGCTATAAGTTTTGGTGTGATGCAACACGTATGGGCTACAATTGCTGGTTTGAGCCGTATCAGGGTATAAAACCCAAATACTAAACATGAGGAATACAGTGTCAGTGCATCAGTTGTCCTTCAGGTTAGTGAGGCACTTACAGAGGCACACCCTGGACAATACCATTTTGTATCCGATAACTTTTTCACCAGTATTACACTTCTTGATAAGCTCAGTTCAATGGGACATCAGGCAACAGGTACAGTGAGAAAGGGTCGCATTAACAAAGCTCCACTGGAATCAGATGTAGCTCTAAAGAAAAAAGAAAGAGGCACATTTGATTATCGAATTGATGGCAAAGGCAATATTTTCTGCAGGTGGAATGATAACTGTGTTGTCACTGCTGCCTCATCTGGTGCTGGTATCGATCCCCTGCGTCTTGTCAATCGTTATTCCCCGAAACTGAAAAAGACAATCCAAGTTCAGCAGCCAAGCATGATCAAAGTGTATAACCAATTCATGGGAGGCATAGACAGAGCTGATGAAAACATTGAGAAGTATTGGCTATCAATCCATGGAAAGAAATGGTATTCAAGCCCTCCTTTGTTCTGTTTCGAATTAGTATTACAAAATGCTTGGCAACTGCATTAAACATATGATAAGAAGCCAATGGATTTTCTGGAGCTTCGTCGATGTGTGGTATGCCATTATCTGGAGACCCATGGTCATCCTCCAGAACCTGGCCAAAGAGGAAGACCTTCTCAAAAGCATAGCATTGACTCACGATATGATGGTAACAATCATGAGATAATCAAACAGGGAAAGCAAACGTGGTGTGCTGAATGTCATAAGAACACCACTTTTCGATGTAAAAAATGTGATGTTGCCTTACATGAAGTGTTCTGTTGAATATCACACTGAATAGCAGGTGTCACCACCACCTCAGATAAGAAACATACTTTTAAACATTATGTACAATGTAGTAGTTGTTTTGCCTAGTGTTCCATTTTTGGAACGCCACATAACTCAACAACGAAATAAAATAAAATTTTTTTCTCTTCAAATTCTTGTTCCTTGAATTTTTCTAGGTAACATATATGAATTTCATGCAAAAAATTAAAAAATTGCAACCTCCAGCATAGATGGGTTAAGGATATAAGCAGCAAGTTCCTCTGAAATATTTAAACACATCTCACCACCTCATAACTGCAAACATCCCAAAGCAGGATCCACATTAAAATATTTTTGGTTTGAGACAGCCAATTTTGTATGTACTATAAGAATTAAATAAATCAGTGTATAGTTTAACATAACTCCTTTTATTTATGTAAGAAGGGAATAACCAGTCTACATGTTTTGCCCTGAATCAGAAGCCATCAATCGGGTCCGTGGTATAAGTCAAATATAAAGGAGTCAGAACAGCACATCCTACCAAAGAGTGTTCTCTAATACAATACACTATTCTCTTTGTATTTATTTAAAATTGGCCAGATGATGGCTTCTAGTTTTCTAATTTAAATCAAAACATACATCCAAGTTACTCTCCATCCTAAATCAATAAAATTAGTTATGTTACATTGACAACCTATTTTAAATTTCTCTTAAAATATTCCCTGCCATGACTACCAAGTAAATCAGCTTAACATGACATTACATGAAGTGGAAATGACATGACAAAAAATGAAAGTGTCTACAGGACACACACACTCTACTGTAAGATGTCATAAATATGACATCTGCATGTATGCAATTCAGATTAAGTGGTTGTTTAAGGTACAGAACTATACTGCATATACATTTTCGCCTACTTGCAATTGCAAGTTTGTAATGTAGGTGCAGTTTGTTGGATTTGTTCTGCTAATGACATTATGATGTTGAAATACATACTTTCAGTATAATAAAAATTTAGTGCTATTAAAATTGTTTAAAACAGTGCCACATTTTGTACATGTAGAACATATAATGTTTAATGTATGTATGTGCTACACACCAGCAACAGTGAATTAGGTAATGATTACACAATGTATGAAAGAGTTAGCTGATTCAATTCTCTTGTCAAAAAATCTGGATTATTAAAACCAACTGCTACTAACACAAACACACACACAAACACACAACAACACATAACAACAACACAAAACAACACACAACAAAACACACATACACACAAATTACATATTACTTTGGAGTCACAGTAGCACAGTCAGTATAGTGACTAGGCTACAGGCTGGATGATCCAGGATTTGAATCCAAGCTGGGGCAAGACACATCTCCTCCGAAAAGTTGAAATTGCCTGCAGGGTCCACCCAGCCTTGTATTCAACTGGTAATGCAGGCTCTTTCCCCTGGTGTAAAGCAGCCAAGTCTTGAGGATGTCTTCTTACCCCATCTAGTGCCAAGGTAAGAATGAGAGCAGCAATACTTCCATTCTCCATGTATGCCCACGTGGTGAGTGTAAAACAACTTTAGTTTTTCTTTACCTGAATGTACATAAAGCTAAGTGATAAGTTCACCCTAGAACAGGCCATGAAGGCCGAGAGGTGGAGTAGAGGTACAGCTCTACCCTTTCATTAACTGGGGTAGGTGGAGGTGGCTGATGAACTTCATGCCCTGGGCTGGCCAATTTACTGCCAGGAAGGGACCTGGTACTCTTTGTACAAGTGCCTGCGAGGGCCCCAGGGCCAATTTGGATGAGCGCAGAAAATATAGACCTCCACCGGGATTCAACCCCTCGACCGTTCAGCCCTCAGCAAGTTGCTATATCAACTACACTATCCTGGCTGGCTACCTTTGTGTATGTATTATCTAAAACTAAATCATTAAAAACAAATTACGCCAAACACTTGGTTCCAGTATGTAACAGAGGAACATGTATTCATTCAAAGTTACTACACCACATACATATAAATTATGGGAATTTTTCTTTAGTTTGCTACATATTTACAATATAAAAAAAGTTTCAAATAAAATTATTTTTATGTGCTCAAATCAAGGGGAACGAAATGGGCAGGGCATGTGGAACATATGAGGGAGAAGGGAAATGTGTAAAGAATTTTGGTGGGGATAACTGAAAGAACACACTTAGAAGACCTAAGCACAGGTGGGACAAAAATATTAAAATGGATTTTAAAGAAACAGGAAGGAATGGTGTGTACTGGATTAACATACTTCAGGATGGGTACTCAGGCAGACTGTGTGAATACAGTGACAAATTTTTGGGTTCCATAAAATGTTGGGAATTGCTTGACTAGCTGAGGAATGAAGAACTATTCAAGGACTTACTACATGGAGATTTTTACTTAGGTAGTTGGTTACTTAGTGAGTTAGTTAGTCATTCATTCAGTCCGTCAATCAATCAGTCAATCAGGGAAGCCATCACTCAGTTTATTTGGTTGTTTAGTATATAATGTTCTTACCTACTTCGTGAGTTAAGTTTCAAATAAAATTTATATAAATTATGGGAATTTTTCTTCAATTTTTTGTATATTCACAATATAAAAAAATGTTTCAAATAAGACTATTTTCATGTGCTCAAATCAGGGGGAATGAAATGGACAGGGCGTGTGGAACATATGAGGGAGAAGGGAAATGTGTACAGAATTTTGGTGGGGATAACTGAAAGTACAAACTTAGAAGATCTAAGCACAGACGGGACAAAAATATTAAAATGGATTCTAAAGAAACAGGAAGGAATGGTGTGGACTGGATTAACATACCTCAGGATGGGGACCCAGGCAGACAGTGTGAACACAGTGACAAATATTTGGGTTCCATAAAATGTAGGGAATTGCTTGACTAGCTGAGGAATGAACAGCTATTCAAGGACTTTACTACATGGAGATTTTTAGTTAGATAGTTGGTTACTTAGTTAGTTAGTTAGTCAGTCGGTCAGTCAATCAATCAATCAATGAAGCCGTCAGTCAGTTTACAAGTAGATGGTTGGTTAGTTCGTTATGTACTTACTCACCAAGTGAGTTAATTTTCAAATAAAATTTATAGACCTTTAACTGTTTGCACAATTCACTTTGCAAAACGAATTTAAAATTCATCTATTGACTTAACAGTCACACAGGGACCAAGGAAAGTTAGCTGGGCCACGCCCGGGATGGCGTGTTACCGAAGGGAAATACTGCTGCCCTTGCCCATTCTCCAGGGGTGGTAGATATGAATAAACATAGCCTCTCTCCACCCAAGACCGTCTGTGCGTGGTGAAGAGCCACACCCTACGAGAGGTGACTTTATTTGCGTAAAACACAGCGGATCTAAAGGAATAAACCTTGAAAAACAATCTCCAATCCTACGGTGTGATTACCGTGCCTGAGGGATGAATGTCAGTGGGTGAGTCTGCCGATAACAGAACACTCCGATATTCAAGGCGACCTACCGGATGTACTTAGCCTTACCAAGCATGGGAGCTCTGCTTGGTAGACCTTATACTTCCCCTGATCTCGCGGAATCAAAATTGAGAACACTGAAGAAAAATCAGAACCTATGGAGAGCTCCTTAGTTGGGGGTTCCAGTAAGGATTCTAAGGAGGGCTCCAGTCAAGGGGAACTCCGGTGCTTGGAGGCTCCATAAGGGACAACCGAGCAGAATCCTTAAGTGGAGAGGGAGGTGGAGGAAGAGGAGGAGGAGGCTGAATGTGATATGGTATGTACCACTTCATTTATTCCAGCCAACCTACAACAAAATATCGCTGCTTCTAGGACAGTAAGTTTTAAAGGAATAGACATGGTACTAATACAGGAAGCGTGGTACCGCGAGGGCCGTATTAGGGGCCTGAATATTACAGGATATACTCTGTTCTCCGCAGGTGGAATAGATAGACCTAGGTCTTGTATCCTTACGAGGAACAAGACTACATGAATGCTACCAGGATTCTCTTGTAGGGACCTGATAGCATTCCTAATAAAGTACAATGAAGATGGTGCAGAAGGACGATTGGTTTTCTGTTCCGCATAACGACCTATGATTCCGAGGATCCCCCCGTCAAATGAATTTGAGGAACTCGTACGATATTGTGAGAGTAAAAATAGTCATAGGGTACGACTCCAATGCACGTCACATTGTATGGGGCAGCACTAATTGTAATGATAGAGGGGAGGCCCTGGTGGAGTTTCTAAATTCTTCGAATATAGAGATTCTAAATCAGGGCACCGAGCCTACCTTTTGCAGTGGTGGTAGGCTGGAGGTGATTGATATTACCTTAGGGTCCTTTGGGTTTCTAGAAAGCATTACAAGCTGGGGGGTTTCATCAGAGCCCTCCCTGTTGGATCACGGATATATTTTGTTCACTCTACAGGGCTCCGTACCAATACGCCTGATCAGGAACCCTAGGGGCACCAATTTGGGCTCCTTTCGAGAGGGCCTGAGGGACAGGCTGGAGAGGGGCCCTCAGATGAACGTGAAAGAAGAGGGTGGTTTGGGGTTTACCATTCACTGGGTTCAGCAGGCCCCAATCTCAACCTATAAGGATAAATGTCCACTTAGACCTCTTAATACAGGTAGGCAATCTCTGAAGTGGACATCGGAGCTGGAGTCCCTCAGAAGAGGATTAGGACGGCTCTTTAATAAGTGCCGAATAGATAATATTCCGCATAGTTGGGATCTCTATACAGAGGTTCGGCGGAGATATAAGAAGGAAGTAAGAGACGCTTCTAAAGATCAGCTGAAGCCAATCACGAGTGTGTTGGGGATGCTCAAGTGTTGTTACATCGTTCGTTGCTAATAAATCCTTAACCAAAACCGACCGGTGAGCTGGAGCATTGTCGTGAAGGAGAAACCAAATGCTGGTTCTAATTATCCTGGGCGTTTCCACCCCACCGCACTCCTAAGACGACAACGAATATTAACCCTTTAAACACCGAGTTAAATCCCATCTGCAATCTGCTAGCATTATTCGGAGATCACCATATTCTCCACATTAGCAGGTAAAGGGTTAATGTACATGTATTTATTCACAGTATAAATTCCCGTAATTTATACAAATTAATTCCTGTAAATTATACCAGCAAATTCCGGGAACTTTTTGAACCTCATATTCCTGTCAAAAGTTGTAAAGTGAAGTTACAAGCCCAAAACGAATGTTAATCTAAGGTCTGCAAACACATCGACCTGCCGTTTCAGCAAAATTTAACGAAACCATACCTTATCAAAGCAAACGCTAATGACAACTGTTAGTGCGATCTTTATATATGGTATTTTGTTTACTGCTTGACGGACAATCGGCACCCCAACTCTTCGTCTGACGCTCCACCAACGTTGTGTCGTACGCCGCGTGTCAGGGAGGTTTAACAGTCAACGATGGAAGCTAGACAAACGATCTCAGCGATAATAACCTCTAGAAAGTCTAATAAAAACACACTAGAGCGTCGGTTCGGCCCTTATCTCTCAGGTAGAAAAAAACACTATATATTCGAAGAATCTGTTTTGAAAATCCTAGAATAGCCGTTTCCCCAAACCTTTCCACAAAATTCCTATATAACACCGTGCAGTGAATATCTGCTTTAGTCGAGGCACTGCTGTCGCTGAAATGACTAAACAGCACTGGAGATAACAACAGTTTGTGACCAGTGTCATTCATGCTACCACAGCCAACATATCTGCCTCATTACTTCCATACTGCCGAACACTTAACGAGAGGGAGCACAGAGAGTTCATGCACTGAAGGTAGGCATTTCTAATTACACGAACATATCATGTGGATTCGGCTCTTCTGCGACGAGCTGATGACTCTTTCTGATGAGTCCTAGCCGTGGGTGTGTCTTACTTACGTACTTACTCCATGGTGCAGAGTCCTTCTTGAGAAGCTAACTGGTTTGCAGCTTGTCAAGAAATTAGCCGCATTTTATGGAACCCGAAGGTTCATTACCGCACTCACAAGCGTCCGCCACCCATCCCTATCTTGGGCCAGCCCAATCCAGTCCACATACCCACATCCCACCTTCTGGAGATCCATCCTAATATTATCCACCCATCTACGCCCAAATCTCCCCAGTGGTCTCTTTCCCTCCGGTTTCCCTACCAAGACCCTATACGCCCCCCTCTCCTCACCCATACGCGCCACATGCCCAGCCTATCTCATTCTTCTCGATTTTATCACCCGCACAATATTGGTTGAGGAGTACAAATCATTTAGCTCCTCGTTATGCAATCTCCTCCATTCCCCCGTTACCTCGTCCCTCCTAGTTCCAAATATTCTCCTCAAAACCATGTTCTCAAACACCCGCAGCTTCCTTTCCTCCCTCAATGCCAGCGACCAAGCTTCACACCCATACAAAAAACCGGAAAAATTATACTTCTATAAATCTTAATTTTTAAATTTTTGGATAGCAACCTAAAAGACAAAAGGTTCTGCACCGAATAATAGCAAGCATTCCCTAACCTCAATCTGCTCTTAATTTCTTCCGGAATAGAATTTTGATGTGTTAAAGTTGTTCCCAAATAGTGGGTGCGTCTAAATGTGGGAAATCAAAAATTGATCTACACGTAAAGTATCTGTTATTCTTGTCAGATTTAATGAAACTTGAATTTTCTAGACGAATTCCTCGAAAAATATTCAATCAAATTCCATAAAAATTCGTCCTTTGAGATGCGACATGTTCCATGCGGACAGACGAACACAGACAGACAGACAGACATGACGAATCCAAAAGTCGCTATCGCAATTATAGCATTGCGCCTTAAAAAGTCCCCCGAGTTTTATGTACATAATTCAGTTGATTTCTTGGAAGATCCTGGCGTAGATAGAAGGATAATATTAAGAATGATCTTCAGAAAGTGAGATTGGGAGGTTTCGGGAAAGCCTACCGGTCCCATCTTCAAGGGTCAAGCGTTCCAAGGAGACCCTTGAAAGATGGGACCGATATGTTATCCCAAAACTACGGTATAAACTGCCAAACTACGCCACGTAACATCCCAGAAGATCAAAGATCTCAGTTACACCGCAGCCGAAGCCTGAAATCACGCCAGTACCTATTCGTAATTGAAGAACATTAAATTATTATAGATAGCATATTTCCTTCTAATTTCATGTGCAGAATTTTGTCCGGGTATGTTTAGCATTACTGAATTCTATCAGGCAGTAGACAGTATAAAAGTAATAACATAATTTTTGCATGTTTTAATGCACTTGTCTGCTACATATATTGTACTATTTCAACAAAAGTTTCTTCACGAAAACTACTGAATATAGCACAGGAGCAGAACAGACACTAACAGCTCTACAGTGAAATTTCCGTATATGATACTGATTTATAACTGTCAAACAACGTTCAAATACTTGGCGGGCGTACCAGAACTGCAAACGAAGAAAATTATATTACAGTACTGATTCAGTAATTTACAGCGGCCGTTCATAAGAACATTCTACGTACTTCACAGTATTTCAATACCGATTAGCTTCATCCTAGCACAAAATATCTTACATACTCCAATATAAGTTTACTTTAACATCTCCAAAGTGGATCAAACATATAGTTTGGGGAGGATGGGTTGCTTGTAGCGAGCAGACTGTGTAAAAGACATGGCCAACGTAGTAGGTATTTTACAGAACTACTTTTTTAAATCTAGGAACTACAATTTAACCTCAACAGCTACTTTGTTTTTACCCGTAAATACATTGCGAAAAATATATCATCACTGAAAAAAAAATCACTTTACCATACTGCTGAATACCGTACAATAAGACAAGCGTTCATAAAGATTCCAATATAGTAATATTTGAAGTATGAAAAGTAAAATTATCTGCATTTTCTCACCCATCGATCCTGGATATAGTTGTTGGCACCAATTAGTAATTTCTGAGAAATTTTAATTTAAAGTCTATTTCATTCTGAATAAAAAATATTCTAGTCCATTTGAACACCTGTAGAGTGATACAGTAAAAACTTTGAGACACGATTGTACAGGCTGTTAATCCTTCTGATATCACCGTCACACTCTCTCCTCCATACGTTGTGCGCCCCGTATATTGGATAACCGTAAACACCGCGATAATGTTTACAAGCTGCTGTCTGCAGCTACGAGGCCACGCAGCCTGCGGATTGTTGCCCTATGCCAATGAATGAAGGGTGAGTGAGTAGGCAGACTGTAAGTTGCGCTGCAGACGGGTTGGTAAATTCGAGAAGAGCACTATTACCGCAGTATTTTGCATTAGTCAGTCCAATACCGCACTCATTTGTATACAGTTCCAGCTGTCTCTATCCACCGTTACAGTACAAATGGAATGGAGTTTCCTGATAAGAGATAGCGTAGTTTTTTCATCTAATGTTGGAAGGATGTCTTATTTTATAGGCTAATTTTATTCTCCTTTAACAATCTAAAAGGGTAGGGGTTCATTTCATGAAACCCGAAGTGGTAAGTATAGTATAAGGAATCTGCGCGGAGACTGATGTATGCTTGAATTCGATTCGTAAAATTGCGTTTACGGTTTACAATTAAATACAAGGCACCAGCAGAAACTGAGAAATGGGTAAAGCAACCTGATAAACTATAAATAAAAATAGTTACTTAGGAACTTTGTGAATAACAAATGAATTACTTAGGCAGTAAAATTATGAACGATGTAAATTAGTGACCAAATAACAAGGTAGGAATAAGGAACTTTCTGAATACTCCATCTAAATATCCATAATATCTAGTTCTTGACCCATCCGTCCTGATGTTATTTAGGCGATTTTATCTCTCAAGTTCATAACGTTTATGTACTGGCTTTACCGCCCAACTGCAATGTATACTTCGAAACACTTCCTCTGCAAAAATTCTTTAGGCTGTTTTTCCTTCCAATTGTGTTTTAACGCGTTATTTGCGATTGTTCTAAGCGGTATTTATACATTGGCCTTCATGTTCAATACTGTAGATAAACAAATGTTACTGAGATACTATAACCACAGTTAGAAAACTATTTTATTTCGAGGATTGAACTTAACTTACCGGTGCTCATGAAGAGAATTTTATAACTTGCTAAGTAGTAACCGACTTTTTTTGAGGAGCTTTTGTCCCTGTCTTCACGGTTTGAATAGTCTATTTTACTACCCAAAACCATGAAGAAGAAAGCAATAAGCTCCTCTGACACATCAGTAAACATTCACCGGTCCACAATGCATCACATCGCAGATATTTTGAGTCATTTTTAAAGTTTGTTAATACCATAAAATGCAAGTGATTGACATACTTATATATATATATATATATTTCACCTTGTTTAGTTCCTACATGTTTCGCTGGTCGCCATCCTCAAGGGAACTAACAACCAAATAGCTTAAAACTCACAACAATAAATTGGTCCTTACGATTTTATGCATGTGAATGTAGGAATTACGTTAAAATTTACATTACACAAACAATAAATTTCCAGTACAAAGAACGATAAATGATAATTAATATATTGGCTATCCAGTGTTAAAAACAGCAGTGTACTTCTTGAATTACAGTATTATTGGGTCATCAAATTCGTTGTATATATTTAGGCATCAAAATGTCGAAGACTGTAGAGGTTAACAAATATCTGTCTTGACATTCAGTTCCGTTTATAATAATATTTTCAATGTTGTGCTTTTGTTGTGGTGATACGAACCGAAATAGAAAGTGCAGATCCTGCAACCACTTTAGCAGACTCCTTTCAATTCTTAACGGAGATCACAAGTGGAGACAATCAGACAGACACAACGATCTCATAAAGTAATGTACTTTGTGCAAAGGAACTGTATCATGAATATTTCTGTGCAGTTGTTGAAAGATGAGTGCCTTATGTTTGCCGTAATTAGCAGTCCTATATTCCGTCAACATCGTCGCTGTTGGGGGTCCAGCCGCATCCGTGCAGACGTTAATTAAATTACTTCTGTATTGTGACTGCCAGGCCATTGATTAATTATGCTGAGCGTAGTAACGTCCGAACGAGAGAAAGACAAAAAGGAAGAATTAAGAGGAATGAAATATAAAAAGAAAGACAGAAAGAAATCTAGCAAGAATGGAGGTAAGGAGAAACGAGGGACTGAAAAAAGAAAGAAAAAAACAAGGTAGAGAAAAATGGAAGAAATGAAAACTAAAGAAATGGAAGAATGAAAGAAAAAGAAAAAAGGAAATAGCCCAGGAGAAATGGAAGCACATAAAGAAATAAAACTGGGATGAAAAGCAGAAGAGGAAGATTCGAAGAATGCAGAATAGAAAACTCTCCTAATACTGTCCGGTGACATTTAAACCTCAGAGTCCTTTCTCATAATTAAGTTTCTTGAAATTCGAAGAAACGTGTATCTGAAACCATCTAATGTTTGCTCACTTGCTGGTGATTATTTTGGAAGTTACACCGTTTCAGCAGAATATATTTCTACTAGCGTCTGACTGACAGCAACGAATGAGGTTTCCCAAACAATGGAATTCAGTCACAAACGTTAATTTGTGAAACTAAAGAACGCGTGAAATTTGTGCTGTAGCGACGCCGTTTCACAATGCTGCGTAAATCGTAAAGTAAATGCCTGCAATTTACCGAATATATTTAATTATTTCTGCATACTTCACTGCTGTAAATTCTTTGGCGCATTAAATATAGGAACTTATTTTAATAATGATGAAATATATTGTCCAGTATTAAAAAGAATTTGGGTTTAAACGACCAAATACAATTTATTTCCTCTCTGTTATTTTAATTTTCAAAATATAAAATGCGTCCAAATATGCGTTATTCTCTTTGAAGACAATAAAAATTGATTTTAAATGGCATTTTAAAAACAAAACCAATTACAATAATGAAAATATAATGATGCTGAAACAGATTATTTGTACGTCAAGAGCGGAAAGACACATTCAACATAATGGTTTCGTTTAGTTCTATTTGATACAATTTTTCCTCTTGGTTTCATAGAAAGGGTCGTCTAACCTTACTTACTTACTTACTTACTTACTCCATGGTGCAGAGTCTTTCTTGAGAAGCTAACTGATTTGCAGCTAGTCAAGAAATTCCCTGCATTTCACGGAACCCGAAGGTTCATTACCGCACTCAAAAGCGTCCGCCACTTATCTCTATCCTGGGCCCGCCCAATCCAGTCCATATACCCACATCCTACCTCCTGGAGATCCATCCTAATATTATCCACCCATCTACGCCTAGGCCTCCCCAGTGGTCTCTTTCCCTCCGGCT
>Ga0131853_10014864_pt1 | contig 14248 bp, 11 predicted proteins | sample TergutLab28metaG_FD_92764 | JGI IMG/M metagenome (GOLD analysis project Ga0131853, IMG submission 92764) | Labiotermes labralis P1 segment gut microbial communities from Petit-Saut dam, French Guiana - Lab288 P1 (version 2) (version 2) | ecosystem: Host-associated > Arthropoda: Insects >... | reverse complement strand
TGGATCTTGCTGCCATCAGTGAGCTGTAGTTTGGTACACACTTCAGTAGGCTGCATGAGACATATACAAGCCAATTAAAGTGTATTTTAAAACCATGTACATCAGGAATTTTGATTAAAAAAATAGTCACTTTGCATAAGGTTTGGAGGGATACAGATGGGTTACATGAAGGTCACCTCATACTTGTTTGTGGAGCCTAGAATATTTTTATTTTCTTATAAAATAACCAGGTACAATATTTTAAGCACATAAATCCCATACCCTGCATCCCCAGTGAGAAAGATTACAAGATTTGTATGTGGAAAATATACCTGATGATTATGGACTTTGGTGACATATATCAGATGTCAGATGTGTCTGATATATTTATGGAATTTAAGTCTCACTGTTTACAGTGAATTCCAACTCATCTGACGTGCTCTCTTACAGTCCTTGATTACAGCCTACCCAACAGGAGTTTAAAACACAATAAACAAGAATGTACAAAAAATATACCACATCATTCAAGGAGTCTGCCAGTCACCAACTGATTCCAAGGAAAGGGACTCCTGTTAATGTGGGTCCATATGGAAAAATTTATAAATCAAGACAGTTTGGAAGTCAGATAAAGGCTAACCTGAAGTAACAGTATTTTATAAAAAAAATTTCACAGTAATTTCAATCAATCATTCATTCATCTGTGCAGAACTTACAGTCCCCCCCCTCACACAGTTGAAAAAAGGTGTTCCCCAGTGTATTTGTTACAATCTGAAGATCAGACACTAGACAGGAATCTTGTGTTTGTTCACTGGATACTTGTCCTTGTACTGTTCAACATGATTTTCCATGGACTTCATCTGCTTTCTGTATGAAAATAATGGAATAAAGAGCATATCCGTTAGTTTCTGTAGAATACAAAAGAAAATAAACCTATAAAAGGTCACTCAGAGGGCTCTGGTGAAACTACATCAGGCTCTATAAGCAGGTAGTGCTTATATAGCGCTGTGATGACAGAAGAGTGAAGAGTTTGGTAAAAGCACTGCAATAGCCCAGACACCAGATATCCTGAGCTATTTTGTGGTTTTCCTCAGTCCATCCATGCTAATGCCAGAGCCACATCTCAAATTATGACACTGCTGCTACCTTCTACATCCTTTCTAATTATTATTCCCTAAACACAGAGATGCAAACCATGAAGGAATACACAGGACATAGAGGTATAACTCCACACATTCCTAACCTCAACTCTTGATGGAGATAAAACAGTGGTTAACATCATACTTTGGCCACGTACCCCAAGAAAGAACCCTGGTACCTACTGAACAGGGGACTGGGAGAACCCCAAGAGCCAGTCTAGATGTTTTGGAGAATAGAAAAATCTCTGGCAGTTTATTATTGCCTACATCCTATTATTTGACAGTACATAATCTGAGCTACTGAAAGAATTTCTTAAACAAGCATAACTAAATAAATAATTCCAAACACTGGACACAAATCTTAAAAGAGGATTTATTTTATAAATCCAGAGCAAAGTAACTATAACATGTACCTATCAGTTGAACAACAAGAATAAGCCAAGGGCCAGTGCAAAGGTCATGTGGAAAAGGGGGCGGACATCACCTTCAAACTGGAAATATCATCATCAGATGATGAAATACCTGGAAAACTTAATGTACATGCTTATGTTCTCCATTACAGTTATTTATTGTACTTACACAAGATGGTCCGGCATGTCGTAGTACACATCAAAAAACATCTCTTTCCATTCTGGCTTTAGAACTTTCTCTGCTCTTGCCAATGACTGCACCACCTTCAAAACATTCAATACTCATATACAGGATGTTGCCTGACTTAAAACATGATATTTCAAAAGATTATTCATGAAGTCATTCACAGTCACAGAATATCAAAAGAACATGGCTCTGATGCTCTGTTATATATCTGTATGTATTTGAACTTCAGGAATGCTCTACACCTAACTATGCTGTTTTGAATAACAAATCCTTCCACTCTACAGACCATTTTACAGTAAATGTTTAAAGCAGCCACATTCAGCTTAGATAAACACCTTGACCCATTTTCCTACATGACGAAAATAATGTGTGAATGGAATGTGGACGCAAGAAGCAAATTATTTCAACAAATTTTAGATGCTGAAAGACACATGACACTGCAGTTCTTGGCAAGGTTACATACTGAGCAGGAAAATGGGTAGGAATGTGTACCCAAGCTGAAGATGGCCACTTGGCACATTTACCATTCAGTGAACTGTAGAGTATAAGAACTTGTTCATAAAAACAACTGTTTTTATGTGTAAGTCACTGTTGAACATCAAGGACCCATAGCTTTATAACCACTGAGAATTCGATCAATATTCATGTGACTTTGCTGACCAGGAACAATCTTGTGAATAGAATCCCGAACTACCGACTGGTCATGAAAGGCCTATGTATACACTATGTTACAGTCAACAAAAACTGTAATGGTTGACATTATGCAAAACAAAATATGGACAACAATTACACAGTATTTTCAGCACACACACACAGATCTGGTTCCATCAGTGTGGGAGGAACGGATGCAGAGGCGGGGGGAGGGACCAATTTGGTACTTACAAAATGCCAATGAATTAATATTTACCATTTTTCTTGCCTCTTCCTTCAAGCTACGTTCCTTTGCATCATCCCACCATCCCTTAAGCTCTAAGTATTGTCGTAATCTGGAAATTGGAGAATCCAAGCTGTTCCACTGCTTCACCTCATCAAGTGACCTATAGGCACTACTGTCATCTGATGTGCTGTGGTGTCCAACTCTGAAATAAGACAAGGGGTCACATTGGAACTTTGTTCCGAGTATGAAACAGATAAAGTCATAACTTCATCAACACTATACAATGAAGACACAGAGTGTAAGAATAAATTTCACATATTCTAGGCCACAACATTAGAGGGAGGTGTATTCATGGAACCAAACAGAAAAGAAGCTGAATGGCACAGAGAAAAACTCCTATTGAATATCAACCCTACATCACTGAGTCCACAGCCTGTCATGAAAGTAGGAATTAAACTAACTATTATACTTGTTACTTGATCCTTCACACAATTCTGCTCTAGGTTTTAGATGGCCAGGTTGGGTATTTAAATTTTATCATATGGTTTAAAAAAAAACATTATTTGAAAGGGAAAAGATAAAATTATAAAATAAACAAAATTTTGTGGAAAATAAAACAGAGATTATGCAGCATTTCTTAAAAGTGCAGTAAACTTCCTAAGCAAGAGCATATTGTTTAGATCTGCCATAAAAACAGAATGTTCAGTGCTGTCAATGTGAAATCCCATCACTCACAAACTCATCCAGTTCACATCAGCAAACCCCTGTAACTGTCTCCCCACCAGCATTTCAACAAGCAACTTTCTACCTGCTGTCCAACATTCTAATTGCCAACTCTCTTTTAATGAAGGAAATAACTAGGCTGTGACATGATGCTGCTTTATATGGTCTAAAAACAAAAAACCCTGACAGACCTCTAAAAATTTACTAACTTCAGCCAATGCTTTCACTTCCTTGGTATGCAAATGTATAGACGCCATATTGTAAATTTTAAAACTTGCCTATTCCTGACCTCATATAAATGAAGTGACAAGCCTGCTTATTACCTTAACGTATGTCATGCAACAATTCACGTGACTGCACTACTCAAAGTACAACTAAAGACAACAAAATACCCATATATTCCACACATTCTACTCATACATACAAAAAAAATTTCATTGCCAAAGTTCAGAAGGTACAGAACCAAATATGGAATACGAAGACACTGCATTCAGCATGGCTTGGCAAGAAACTTATCTACTTGTGCGTAACTCTGTAGCATGTCAAAAGCTCATCAAATGACCAGATGACAGTAACAGCCTGGAAAGGATGCACAATGAAGAAACTGTGGGTCTAATCTGAGGTGTCACCTTGGCGTCTGCCTGGATGGACAAAGCAAGACCATGTAGATATCTCATAATAATCAGTGACCCATCTAAAACTGAAACCGTTTACCTCTGAAATACACAACTTTCTGCTTCTGCTAATGTCTGTCACATCACATGATTGACACCCAATCACATGGACACATAAATGCAACAGACACAATGCTATTCTGCACCACAGACACATCATGGCATGGCAAGAGACATGGTTTAAAAAATTCATCAAGTAATTAAAATAATTCAGAAAGCAATGGGAAGCAATTTTTTTTCTTACCAAAATAATCTTACACATACAGAACCTATATATTTTATGGTAACTATCCACTTTTATTGATGTATCACAATTCTCATATATCCTCATGTAAATCAATCACACAAGTTTATGACCACAAAATGTTGGAAAGAACAAGTGTTTTAATGATAAAATATCAGTCATAAGCTTTACTTTTACTCTTTTATAAAGAAAGTGTATACCTGTATGTCATAGCTTCTATTAGGACAGGACGGCTTTCTGTGACTGCATACTCCCGTGATGCCTTAGTAGCATTATACACTGCCAAAGCATCATTTCCATCTACTCGAATAGTAGTAATGCCATAACCTGGACCGTGGCCAGCAATTCCATCTCCATCATACTGCTCATGTGTTGGGGTTGAGATGGCGTAACCATTGTTACGACTGAAACAACATACAGCAAAGCTTTGCTCATTAATGACTGGAATTTTACTTTGAGGATTTGAAAGCATGAATTAATGAGTATAACCTAACCTTTCTCATCTGGAATTTAAATTGCCAATACTGTGGAACTGGTGAATGGATTTCAACTTGGCAATAACGTGTTAGTAACCTCAAACCACTTGGCCAGCTGAAAAAAGTGCATACACCACTACAACAGTGCAACATATAAGTAACAGAAAGTTGCCCCAATGCATACCATTAAGGCTTGGGGGAAGTCCACACACTCATAATATTAGCATTAGATGGGGATGAGTGGTCAGTTTCATGCCATGGCCAATTAAACCCCAAGGAACACATCCACTGAACAGGGGGCTGGCTGGGCCCCAAGGCCAATCTCTGTGTTTTGGAGAAAAGAAATTTCTTGTCCCTGCCTGAAACTGACCACAATTCCTCCACTGTCCAGCAGCTAGCCCAGTCACTATACCAACTCAGCTATCCTGGCTCTTGCACAACATGGTTAACATACACAAAAACTTAAACAAACCTTCTGGCATTTCTTCTATAATTGTGAAGCAAAGCAAGCAGTCCTGTTACAGACCTGGAGTGGCCTAGAGGGTTCCAAGAAGTTAAGGTTCCCAGATTTCATGACAACAGCACAGGAAGGTGGTAACGTCGTCAGCCTTATGCACTGGCTGCATTTACCCCCAGGAAATGCTCCTAGTACTCATTTCTGTTAGAGGCTGAGTCAACCCCAGAGCCATAGTGCGATCGGAAGGATTTTATATCAATGAAAAATTCCAATGACACCAGCTGGGATCGAACCAGGGACCTTCCGATTTGTAGCGCAGCACCTTAACAACTGTGCCACCACGGTCCCCCTTCTATAATGGTAGTAAAGGTTACATACCTGGCCAACTGGAATTTGTGATTTCACTACAGCTGAAATGGAGAGACCACCAGCACCTTGCTTGTGAGAGCGGGGAGTCTCATATTCAGAAACCTTATACCTTCCAGCCTCTCAAGTGATAAGATGGATGCTAACTAGAAGAGTGAATGTATGTCATAACAGAGGGGTGATTAAATTATTGTAACTGGCAGTATGCCCTGTGAAGGTTTGTTATGTGATCCAAATGTGACACACTGAATTTGATATGCATGGCAATGTATAAACTGTACTGCAACTGGAGATAAAACATGGAACTTACTTACTTGCTCCATGGTGCAGAGTCCTTCTTGAGAAGCTAACTGGTTTGCAGCTAGTCAAGAAACTCCCCACATTTCACGGAACCTGAAGGTTCATTACCGCACTCACAAGTGCCGGCCACCTGTCTCTATCCTGGGCCAGCCCAATCCAGTCCATATACCCACATCCCACCTCCTGGAGATCCATCCTAATATTATCCACCCATCTACGCCAAGTTCTCCCCAGTGGTCTCTTTTTCTCCGGTTTCCCCACCAAGACCCTATGCATCCCCTCTCCTCACCCATATGCGCCACATGCCCAGCCCATCTCACTCTTCACGATTTTATCACCCGCACAATATTGGGTGAGGAGTACAAATCATTTAGCTCCTCGTTATGCTATCTCCTCCATTCCCCCATTACCTCGTCTCTCCTAGGTCCAAATATTCTCCTCAACACCGTGTTCTCAAACACCCTCAGGATAAAACATGGAACAAATAACTTAAATATGCGTGCAGGTATGAGTAGGAAATAATGTGTGCTACCTTTTGCAATAAGATTATAATAAAAAAAACCAGAAGTACTTAGATTTTAAAAATATAGATGACTTTTTTTTTGGAGGGGGGGGGGGGGTTATGCACCAAAAAAAGCTATTAAAAAAGGATTTAACTCTGAAACTAACCAAAAAAATATCACTGGACAGTTCAAAGTAGCTGCAAAGTTGAAAGCAGCGTGGGCATCACCTTCGCTTGCTGCTCCTTCTCCAAAATAAGCTATCACACAACGTCCGTTCTTTGCAAGTTTATAGGCATATGCAGAACCAACAGCTGTAAATAAAGTTAACATCTTCAAAACATATAAATTACAATCACACAGTTAAGCTTTCACTTCTTGGTAAACAGTATTCTGCGGTTTTTGAAAATGCATGCCAATTTGCTGAACAGAACATATTATGTAGTTTCTGCTTTTATGTGCACAAACCACATGAAATACAAACGTGAATGTTCTCACAGCAGTACTACTCAAGATTCAAGTCTTCTGGGATGTGCCACTGTGTGTGTGTGGTACCCAATGTTGCAAAGGCACTATTATACTTCAAAACATCACGAGCTACATACTCAGCAAGTGTCACATCTCAAAGAGACATGAAACATCAGATTACACAAAATTAACACACGACAGTCATGTTGTCAATGCACCTGTCCAAAAATTTCAGCTTCAACACCACTCCACATATTCTGATATAATTTCATTCTGGTGTTCTACACTAAAGCAGTCAAGGAATTCCAACTTGTCTCTACATGACACTCAAATTCAACTTCACCAACCTTTTAAAAAACAACGCTTTTTTCAAAAATACTTTTAAGTGATACTTTTTTTGCATATTCCAATGTATGTAATAAATATTCCTAGAATTTTATATATGTAAGCAAGAAAGAAATTTACTGTATTTTTTTACATATGCTTCATCATTTCTGTTCTGTTTTCCACAAAGTGTCATTCATTTCATAATTTTGTCTTTTTCCATTCAAATAATACATTCTTCATGTACCATGCACTAAAATGTAAATATCAACCTGCTCATGTAAAGGCTGAATGATACAGAGAATGGTATGTCTTAGAAAGAGGTATAACTCTGACATAAAAGAAATATTTCATGTGTATTTAACAAAACACAAGAAAAACAAGTTATTCCTCTGATCACTGCTGGATCTGTAGTGCTCTGCCAACAACAGATTTGTATCTTTATTAAACACACATCAAGACCAATAAGGGCTACATGATCTAGAAGGAATGCAATTTAAACACAAAGGTAACCCAACAACATATTTACCAAACACCATTATCACAAATGTTTACAATTGCAATTTAATTTTACTTTGTATTTTAATGGCCGGAAAATGACCACCTAGTGGTCAAAACATGTAGCTGTGTAACTTGTCTTATAAAACAGTTGTGTTGATAGTAATTGGTGAATACCTTGTACTACATACAACAAAATTAGACCACAGTAAGGAAAGGTACACCTCACTAGAGTACACTTTTACAATGCCATTTAGATCTATAATCCTTAAATGCTATGGTCTGATGACCTGATTTTCATATTCACATTTCCTACTGTGGACTCTAACTACAAAGAAATTCATTATTTCTTTTACACTACCTTGAGGTAATTGTGTAGTAAGTGGAGATGAAATTGTGACAAAATGATGATTCTTGGACCCATAATGAATGGGCATTTGCCGGCCTTTTCCCTCATCCTCACAGTTGCCAAAGCACTGATTTATAAACTGGTCCACTGAAAAGCCTCTCCACATCAGCACCCCTAGGCAAAATAAATTTCACTATTCACAAGATGCAAGACTGCAGTGTATACTACGGGAAGTCTAAAAAGATGAACATAAACTGCTCCTGTGCCTACAAACAATGCCTTAAAGATGTAGTGGGAACATGGAGGTAACACTCCACAAAATGTAGATTTTGGTGCTCAATGGATGTAAATGATGGCCTTCACAATGTTGTTTCTCCCAGAAAATTGAATATGGGTAGCCACTTAACAGAAGGTGTAGTAAGGCTGACAGCTGTACTGTAAGGTGTGTTACTAATCTTAATGTAAAATTCAGAAGGTCAAACCAGCAGAAAATTTTTACTACCAACAGATGCTTTCATCTTATGTACATTGGACTGTACATCATTGTGATAGTTGAAGAATAAGAGACCAACTTGATGTCACTAGTTATGAAGTTTTACTTCACTTCTTCTATGCTCAACATGTTTCGGACATTAATACATCCGTCATCAGGAGCCTGCGACTTTTCTATTGTATCACCACATTGGTCGTGCGTTCTTGTTTCGACGTGTGTTGGAGTTTCGGTGTGGCTGGGTTGGGGTGGTATCCATGTAGCAGGCTGATGGAGCTTCAGCCTGCTACACGGATATCACCCCAACCCAGCCACACCGAAACTCCAACACACATCAAAACAAGAACGCACGACCAATGTGATACAATAGAAAAGTTGAAGGCTCCTGATGATGGATGTATTAATGTCCAAAACATGTTGAGCATAGAAGAAGTGAAATAAAACTTCATAACTAGTGACATCAAGTTGGTCTCTTATTCTTCAAGATGCTTCCATATTACCCTGGCTTGAGGTTGAATATGAAACTACCTACAATACAACTTACTCTCCTGTTCAGCCAAGCATCATTATACCCAAGTGCATCTAGCACATCTGCTGGACCAAACTCAAACTGACTTGTTTCCAGTACATTCTACTTTTTACTCAAACCAACACTGAGTACATTCATGTTAAATGCACTCTGCACATCCAAGTTTCATGCCTATTCAAAAAATTCAGATTGAAAAGGCATTAAGCCACTTTACACACAAAATCAAGATATCAAGAAGCAAGTAATAAAGCTTGAAATGCAGAGTGAAAGAATCTGGTCTGGAAGGTAACGTCAGTGCTTCAAAAATGTGGACATGAAACTTTTAAAACCGCACACTGTCATATAGCATAGTTTCTTAATACTTTATCTTGCAAGATTTGAAAAACTTAAATGCCACAGTGGTACATGGCTGGCAGGTGGATCACATATACCAGTAATGGCTACATGAATCAAACAAATGTGCACTGCATGGTCAATAAGCATTAATTTAAGACTACAGACCTTACAAACTGTTTACCTGTTTCTCTGTACTGAGCATAGGCCAGATCATTAGGCTCAAGAGCTGCTGCACTACCAATTAATGTAGCTTCTTCCCCAAATGTCGTCATGTAAAATGAAATGCGACCCTGGCGTTGCGATTCATACAAGATGATGTCCATTGTGTTCAACAGGATCATGGTGCGGTACATCTTTTCAACAAACTCTTGGTCCAACTTAAAAAAAAAAAAAAAAAAAAGATTACAAATGGTTTAATCTGTGATTACATCACCGAAGCATTCTTTACTTTCAAAATGTTACACATTTTTGTGGTACACATCCATCACAAAGTATGGCCTTCCATGCACTGATTACCAGAAAAGAGTGAAGAACTGCCTTCATTACTGTATGCTGTTTAGTGGGGTGGATAAGTACCATACTGGAGAAACCTAGTGTCTCAATCCTCACAGCACCTATCCACCAGTCTTCATGGTGTGACATCCCCAAAGACCATAACACTGACAAATAACCATAACATGCTCAAATCCACGAAATTATCATATTCAAAGATTAATCTCTTCCAGGATGTGACAGTGGGTAGTCTGGTAGTGATTTGTAAGTATCTCAGAGTTACCAGATGTCTTAATTCTCAGTGTAGAAAAGCACTCTAAGGATGGTGGCAGCAAATGCCACAGAAACATTGGTACATGTCTAACAGACTGCTTGGTGCCACATCATAGATGACAGTAACCTTCAATGACTTCAGAACCTCAAATATCATCATCCTATTTGGTTCAAAATGTTATTATCAATACACAACATACAACTGCACTGAAACTGAAATCATTATGACATCTGACAATGGATGAAAGGGTTTATGGCATGCATAAAGACAAACCTGAATCAAACAGAAGGCATCACTGCCATCCTTCCACATACACAATATTAATAAAATGTATACTGAACTGGATTCTGTCATAAAGAAGAAATCACAAACCTGAGGGTCTTCCAAAGGATTTAAGACACAGCCTTTCCTGTCTGTAACTCTGTAAACTGGAAATCTTTTGTGTGAATTAGGATGAATTAATTCAAGCTTTTCTGTCCAATGAGACTGGGATCCCGGAAATACTGGTATATCCACATCTGTTGTTAGATTTACTGAAGATACACCAACACTGCACATGTGCTATAAAAAATAAAAAGGAAAAGTAAAAAAATCCCTATATTACCAACAGTCCAAAGAAGACAGGCAAAGAAATATCTGTTCCAACAGTATGAAACAAGAACCCAGTTTATGGTAACAACAATTCACTCACTAAATACAATTTTACTTTTAAAACACAAAAAACAATTACGGAACTTTCCTTTCCTGATACTCCCAGACTTATAAAAAAAAAAGGATAACTTTTGCTGTAACAACCCCAGGATTCAATTGTTTGTCATATGTTAAAGATGAGCTTTGAAGATTAAGATGAGTATGGCATACTGACACGTCAGCAGAAAATGTGTACCACTGCCACTTCATCCACCACAAATCCCATGTGGATTGGCCTGGAATCGAACCTGGGCCTCGGTTGTAAGAGGCTACCATCTAACTGCCCAAGCAACCGCACCGACTTGAAGAACAAAATTAATCTCAATAATGTACAGAAATTCAGCTCACAGCTCACAATGAACACATTGCATCTGCATTATGAAAACCAATAAGTTATTATCATAAACAATCTAATAGTATTGGGATGACCACAGGAATAAAGAATTCATGTAAAAAAAGACACCTCTATTTACAATATCGAGACAGTAATGATACACATTGTAAGCTAAAAGTGGGGAGAGAGAATATTTTCAAACCGACAATTGGTAATGAGAGTCTACATCAGGATAGTAATGATAATGGTGTTAGAATAGTAAACTTTGCCACATCAAAAAATTTAGTTGTTAAGAGCACGATGTTTGCGTGCCGAAACATTCGTAAGTACACCTGGACCTCTCCTGATGGGAAGACTCACAACCAGATTGATCACATATTGATAGATAGGAGATGGCATTCGAGCATACCAGATCTATGAAGTTTCAGGGGATCTGATTGTGATACTGATCACTATCTGGTGGTTGCAAAAGTTACGGAAAGAATGGCAGTAAATAAACAAGCAGCACAGAGGTTTGCTGGGGAAAGATTTAATCTCAGGAAGCTAAATGAGCTGGAGGTTAGGAAAGGGTATCAGATTGAGATTAAAAACAGGTTTGCAGTTTTGGAGAACTTAAGTAATGACGAGGACATAAATAGGGCCCGGGAGAACATTAAAGAGAACATCAAAACCTTAGCTAAAGAGAGTCTAGGTCTGCAAGAAATGAAGCAGCATAAGCCATGGTTTCATGAAGAATGTTTAGGTTTTTAAATCAAAGGAAGCAGACTAAAATGCAGTGGATACATGACCCAAGCCAAAGAATTGTAGATAATCTGAACAATGTAAGACGTGATGCTAGCAGACATTTCAGGAACACAAAGAAGGCATACCTGAAAGCTAAGATTGAGGAAATTGAAACTAACAGTAAGATCATAAATATTAGGGACTTGTATAGGTGCATCAATGACTTTAAGAAGGGTTACCAACCTAGAACTAATATAGTGAAGGATGACAAAGGTGATTTGGTTGCAGACTCCCACAGTATTTTGGCTAGGTGGAGGAACTATTTCTCCCAGCTATTGAATGTACATGGGGTTAATGATGTTAGGCAGACAGAAATACATACAGCAGAACCACTAGTACCTGAGTCAAGTGCCTCTGAGGTTGAGTTGGCTATTGAAATGCTAAAAGTCACAAATCGCCAGGTACTGATCAAATACCAGCAGAATTGATTAAAGTAGGGGGTAAGACAATTTGCTGTGAGATTCATAAACTTATTATTTCTATTTGGAATAAGGAGGAATTGCTGAGGAGTGGAAGGAGTTGATCATAGTACCTATCTATAAGAAGGGTGATAAAAGAGACTGTAGTAATTATAGGTGCATATCACTTTTGCCAACTGCATACAAAATTTTATCCAACATCCTGCTGTCAAGATTAACTCCACACGCAGAGGAAATTATTGGGGTTCATCAATGTGGATTTTGACACAGCAGGTCAACTACTGATCACATATTTCGCATTCATCAATTACTTGAGAAAAAATTGGAATACAATGAAGCAGTGCATCAGCTCTTTACAGACTTCAAGAAAGCTTATGATTCAGTTAGGAGGGAAGTCTTACATAATATTCTCATTGAGTTTGGTATCCCCATGAAACTGGTAACGCTAATAAAAATGTGTCTGACTGAAACATATAGCAGAGTCCAGGTAGGCAAGAATTTGTCCAACATGTTTCCTATTAGGAATGGTTTGAAACAAGGAGATGCTCTGTTGCTAATGCTTTTCAACTTTGCTTTAGAGTATGCCATTAGGAGGGTTCAGGTAAACCAGGATGGCTTTAAATTAAATGGTACACACCAGCTTCTGGTTTATGCCAATGATGTTAATATATTGGGAGGAAGCATACATTCTGTAAAGGAAAACACAGGAACTTTGATAGTGGCTAGTAAGGAGATTGCACTAGAAGAATATGTGGATAAAAGTACAGGGTGGGCGAGAAGTCACCGTACACCCAGACAATACACACCTCAGACTCAATATAAGTTTACACAACACAGCGCAGCACACAGTACAATGTAAAATGGTAGGTTGGCAACAATGTGCAAGATAGTGCACACGTGATTTGCAGCAGCCACAGAATTTAGTTGTTTTTTCCGTATGGCTGACACAAGCAGTTACTCTATCGAGGAGCGCTTGGTGGCAAGTGTGTGGGTGCATGAGGCACAGCACACGGGACAAGCAATGTCCCAAGTGATGGCTGCGTTCCGGGAACGGTTTAATAACGCTCCACCACGAGGAGCGACACTGCTGGATTGGGAAAAACCAGCGTTCGCTCTTGGAAGTGTTAAAGACAGGCCGCGGAGTGGGAGAAAAACAGCGCGCTTGGAAACGTGCAGCGGTTGCCGCTTCCATTGAACGTTCCCCAATGAAGTCGACACGGAAACGATCGTCAGAGCTTGGTGTGCCACGGGCAACAATGCGAGACCACATGAAGAGAGACTGGAATGTGAGGCCGTATCGCCCAACTTTCGTGAATGAACTGTCGGATGGCGACATGGATCGGCGCTATGAATCGTGCTCTGCTGGACACATTCTCAAATGCCGAATCCCCCTCAAAGGTTCTTTTCAGTTACGAATGTGTCATTTATCGCAGTGCGCGCGACGGAAATGTGGTGTTCTGGTCAAAGGAGAATCCCAAATTCACGCAGGAGCTGGAACATAATCCACCGCATGTGGTGATATGGGCGGGTATGACATCAGATTATCTGATTGGACCTTACTTTTTCGATGGACCGGTGAATGCGGCATCTTATTCGGCAATGTTGGAGACGTGCCTCATACCTCAGCTGAGAGACAGAGGACCCCTGTATGACGTGTGGCTGCAGCACGATGGGGCACCCGCACACTTCGCTCTTTCTGTGCGCGATGTCTTGAACGAACGTTTTCCAGGCCGCTGGATTGGCCGTGGCTCATCGACATCTCCGGCACCATTGCCATGGCCACCACGTAGTCCTGACCTTACCACACCACACAATTCGTTGTGGGGTATTATCAAGGGAAGAGTGGCTGCGCGTCGCTACAACAACAACGAAGATTTGCGCAGAGCTGTGGAAGACGCCTTTCGCACAATTACTCCAAAAATGCTCCGACGTA
>Ga0131853_10014862_pt1 | contig 14249 bp, 8 predicted proteins | sample TergutLab28metaG_FD_92764 | JGI IMG/M metagenome (GOLD analysis project Ga0131853, IMG submission 92764) | Labiotermes labralis P1 segment gut microbial communities from Petit-Saut dam, French Guiana - Lab288 P1 (version 2) (version 2) | ecosystem: Host-associated > Arthropoda: Insects >... | reverse complement strand
GGTTCATTACCGCACTCACAAGCGTCCGCCACCTGTCTCTATCCTAGGCCAGCCCAATCCAGTCCATATACCCACATCCCACCTCCTGAAGATCCATCCTAATATTATCCACCCATCTACGCCAAGGTCTCCCCAGTGGTCTCCTTCCTTCCGGTTTCCCCGCCAAGACCCTATATACCCCCTCTCCTCCCCCATACGCGCCACATGCCCAGCCCATCGCATTCTTCTCGATTTTATCATCCGCCCAATATTGGGTGAGGAGTGCAAATCATTTAGCTCCTCGCTATGCAATCTCCTCAATTCCCCCGTTACCTCGTGTGTGTGTGTGTGTGTGTGTGTATATATATATATATATATTATTACAAGCGCTCAACAAGCAAAAATGTGCAACATCTCCAAGAATATAAAACTAAAGTTATGAAAAACGAACGCTGCCATACTGTTCAACAAAATGTGCACAACCAAACAATTATCGTCCAAATATATCCTTATCAAAGGAGCACTTTTAATAAATTTCAGTATTTTAATATATATATATATATTTATGCATTTGTTGGTACAAATAATAATCAAATAACTACATTAGTTGAATATGTAGTTAACTTTTTCCTTCTCTGCTGCTGGTGCAGGAAAGCAAATTAGATTAAATTAAGAACCTGCCAAAGGCTGCTGTAGGCAGAATCATTAAAATCCTCGACACTTCAAAGTTAAGGAAGTTATCTCAGTATCACTCATTGAGTGTAGCTTGTTTTAGTGTGGACCTTAATCCAGGGCAATTTCTTAAACAAAGATCTGTAAGGAAATAACTTGCGAAGAAATTTCATTTTGTTCATTTGCAGTTATACAATATAAACCTACCTGGAATCCATTAAGTAAGTTCCGGAACTTCTGTTTCATAAGGTGCAGTTCTTAACTTCATTCTCTTGGAAGTCGGCGAAATTAAATAAAAATTAGATTCTAAGAATGATTTCCAGAACAGTTTCTAAGAAAGTTATCGTTTATTTTGCAACTTTTGCGTTAATTTCCTTGCATTGAAACATTTATAGTGAAATAAATATTCAGACGTTGACAGATGTAAAAGATGGATGACTGAAGCTTTTGTTTGTAATATATAAATATACAATGATGTATCAGTCAAACACAACAAAACTTTATTATGTTTATTATTGTAGTAGGGCAACATGTTTCGATTCTTATAGAATCAACTTCAGGCCCTTCTAAGAAGACAGATCCTTACTTAGCAATGTTTAAAATGCGCTGTGTGATCCCAAAAGCTTACATGTGTTTGGGATCCCACAGCGCATTTTAAATATTGCTAAGTAAGGATCCATATCTTAGACGGGCCCGAAGATGATTCTATAAGAATCGAAACATGTTGCCCTACTACAATTATAAACATAATAAAGTTTTGTTGTGTTTGACTGATACATTATTGTATATTTATACTTGTGTTAAATACTTCGGGATGGCAAACATTAAATTTTGTTTGTAAATCTGACTAATGAAATTGCCCTCTCCCTCTGCCGCCATATTCAGTCATCTCTTTACGGCTAATGATAGCCTCTAGGTTACTTGGGACCTTCGCTCAATATCTCCAAGTCCATTATAATATTCAGGTCATGAAGTAAATGCACGGTAAAGAGTCATCTTGACTGACAATGCTATTTCTTTCAAATTCATTCACAGTTTGTACTTTTGTCCACCGTTCATGAGTAAAATAAAACAATGAACACGGATTTTGGAAGCTGGATTTGTCCCTGTCATCAGCCTTGTCTGGGGTCAAATTGAGAAGGTGTTGCATTCTCCTTTTTACCCAAGGACGAGGACCAACCCTGGCCCCAAAATGTAGTTCTTAATTTAAAAAAAGGACGATGGACGAAATCAAACCAGCGAAGAATTATTTCAATTATTTTTCTCCAACAATTGCACGTGTATAAGCCCAGCATCCTATTCTAAAATACTCTTAAAGCTCCGTGTCGTTAAGAACTTTCCAGCAAAATTTACATTTCTTTAATTTGTTTGCTTGTTTGCGCTTCGCAGTACCTGAGATGTTTCGAATTCAGGTACGTTACGAAGGGTTCCTTGTTATTCAGCTATTGAAGTTATTACATGTTATTTTACGCTATAAGTGACGTCACAAAAATAATTTGGACGTCAGTTTCAAACACCTCGGTTACTGTGAAATCAGAGACCAGCTGTCAGAAGCGCAGATTTTGTCTGATAATTAGGAAACTGTCCAGCGGTATTTGTAATGAATATAAGAACGTACTTCAGTCTGTGTTGTTCAAGTGACAAAATGAAAGACTGGAAGAGAATGACAGAAACTATCTGCCGGATTTCATTTTTGTTTCGAATAATTTTTCTTCTTCCCGAACAGTTAAAGTGTGTCACATTTTCATGTTTAGCAATCTGGTAACGTGGCAGTAACAGGGAAATTAGTTTCAATGTAGCGTCAAACTCAGACTTCTTTGCGTGTATCTATACTTCTCTCTTACAACATGAACATAAAAATTGTTCCTCTTTATATTATGTGTCGACACTTGATGACGTGGACGAGAAGCTGGAGTATTCTATTACTCATGTAAAACTTACCGGTATTATAATATATAAGGTACCTGCTGTAGCATTTTTGAGTTCACACGTTTTGCCACACACAGCGTGCTTTCTATGAATCATGCAAGAAATACAGACACACGAATAACCACACACCAATTACGTGCAAGGAAATTGTAACTCGCAACTACCCCTTGTTTTCCTTCGGCATGATTCGGCCTGAAAGGCCATTTTCAGGGATGTCAGTTAAGATATTTCTATGTGTAGTAGTTACGCGGTGTCCAAGGTTTACACTGTATGTGTTACAGAAGCTCGTACAATAGAGAGATAACTATCTTAAAAGGAAGATGGGCGTAGCAAAAACCCGTCTTTAGCACAGCCCTGATGATCTAGAGTCCCGAGAATTCAAACTTCCAGTAGCTGTTTTACAAATTCTTACAGTAGAAACAAATGCACATTTCCACTATTATGTGTTTCACTACAAATTGGCTCCTGCGTGTTTCGGCTTCACTGTCGCTATCAGGGAGCTGACAGCATGTTACTAAAACTTACAACAATAAAATAGTCAATAGTGCTTATGCATATCAAATGAACAGATTAAAATTTACAGCGTATAAAATGTTGATTACAAAATTGTTACAAATTGTGGTACTTATTTGTTTACAATCGTCTGCTTGCCAGTTTATTTCTTGTTCTACAAGCATTTATTGCGTAGGATCGATATTGGATCCTGTCCTGTAACTGTAGACATTTTGCTTTAGCTACATAAGTAAGTTGTTATTCAGTAGACATAAATGTGCGTATTCGTACTTAACCTGTATGTTACGTCTTGTGTGTGTGAGGTGCACTACGAGACTGTGCATGGGTCTGTGTGTTATTTTGTGTGTGTATCGATCTGCTTGTGTGCCTGTGCCGTATTGCTGCCGTACCTGCGTTATAGTAAAGAGTGGGTTGAGGTCACGGATATATTGTTCTTCGATCAGTAGTCCTTCTAGCTGGTAAATTTATATGTAGAAAATTTCCCAGCTATCGAGTCGCGTTTCTTTTCCACATAATTTTGTCAGTGTAATTGTGTCTTGGATGGGTCCGTATTCGTGTCTGTTTTTCAGTATGCGTAGAGCGTAAGCTGATTGGAACTGTTGGTTCTTATGTATCTATCATGTTCACAAAATCTGGCCCATAGGGACCAACCTGTTTGGCCTATGTATGCTTTATCGCAAGTTTTGCTTGTTAGTTTGTAATCACCGTTGTTTGTATAAGCATGGTTTCTTTGGATACGTGTGTTTAGTTTACTGGGCAGCGCACCTCACACAAACAAGACATGACGTACTGCGTAAGTAGGAGTGTGCACATTTGTATCTATTGAATAGAAATTTACTTATTATTAAGGCTTAATATCAAGAGTTACAGGACAAGCTCTAATTCCCATTCCACGCAATAGACGTTTCTAGACTGAGAAATAAACGGGCAAGCAGACAATTGTAAACAAATAACTACCATAATTTGTAACAATTTTATAACATTTTAAAAGCTGTAAATTTTAATGTGTACATTTGATATGCGAAAAGCACTAGTGTCTATTAAATTGCTGTAAGTTTTGGTAATATGCTGTCTGCTCCCTGATGATGGCAGTGAAGCTGAAACATGTTGGAGCTAATTAGGAGTGAAATATATTCACGTAATAGTAAGAGTGTGCATTTGTTGTTGCTGTAAAGATTAGTAAATCATTTATAATGCACGGAACGAACATAATTAAATGTCAAGTTATTGTTTTTAATATGAAGCTTACTGGAACGGAAAACATTTCTATCCGTTGCAGTTCCATTATACGGAGGTTTCGCTGTACTCCAATATATGAACATTGTTTACCTTCTGTTAGTATTGTTATTTACCTAAGGATTGTAGGGTGAAACCTGTCACAGGGAAACAAGGCGTAGTTGTGATATGCAACTCCTGTGTACATAGTTGGTTTGCGGTTACTCATATTTTCCATGTGTACATAACCAGTGAAGCAAATAGATAATTTCATTGTACATAGTTAACCGATTTGCCTTGAGGAATTCTTTGCGAAGGAAAACAGAGCGTTTTATATGGAGATCACGTCCATCCGTCTGTCTATCCGTCTGTGACATTGTGTCAGAGATCAAACAGTTTTTTCCAGATTTCCGTGAAAATCGACATGGTAGTTCTTTATTTAAAAAGACTTCGCCGAAGAAGCGTGAGTTTCTTGAAAATGTTCACAGTGACGATCATTCCTTAACTCCGAGGGAGTAAATTAATCTTTACCCTTAGTGTACACATACATTGATTGACTTAATTTCAGTTCAACATAGGAAATCTCCACATAATGGCTGAAGTGTAAGACATGCTTTGCTTACAGGCGTAAATGAAAGTGTGCTTGTATTTTACACTTTTCTCTCGTTTTGCATAAAATTCGGCATGGGAGATATCTAAGAACTTTACCGGATAATGACTGCGTAAAAGCCTGCTAACCCGTACTTTACTTCGTAGGGTAAATGAATTTGTAATCTTCATTCACATATTTATTATCCGGTATGACTAAATTTGTAGATAACCCCTCTGGGCATATTGCTGTTTAGCAGGGCCACGTTTCGTAAAAATTGGCGCTGGGAAGGCGTAAATGAAATTATATTTAGGCTAATCCGTGAAACCGCTTGACTTCTGAAAATGAAGAACGCCTTGTTACATCACAGTTTACATTATTTGCAGTCTTGTTATAACGGACATGAACTATGTTCTCTGTGAGGTACGAACTGCAGTTTTATGTACAGTACTTATGTTTTCAGCCCCCAGAGATTTACATGGCCATTCGGCCATATTTTTTGGGCTTTTCTAACGAAATATCATAAAGGAAACTGAACAGCAGTGACGACAAAAGACACACTCTTACGTAAACCCGGTAATGATTTCAGGGTGACTGCTCCATTCACTGTTATGGAATCGTTTCTTTGTTTTTCTTTTGTATAAAAATTGCCTTTAGCGCACTGTAAATTAAACAGGTTCATTGCGGTTTAAATTCAAGATAATTTCAAGGCATCAGCAAAAAAGTCTGTCTCGAGCACATCATTGTGTTTGTCAGAGGGAACATTTTGCTCGTATGTTGGAGCTTTATTCAGTTCTGAGTAATTTTGTGTATTTTGCTTTTCAAAACAAAAAAGAAACCTTTTACAAATATCCATCATAATTGGATTAAATACAGGAGAATTGCCTACAATCCAACAGTAAATATGGTTGTAAGATTTTAACTTGGGGCTTTAAATCTAGTTACGAATCCAAATATGGACTGACTGTGCTTTTTGTCTGCCTGACTGAAATACCTTCCCGTTGAAGTACTCGGACTGAAGTGGCCAAATAAAGGTAGAAGGTAAAGTGATCCCTTTACAGGGCCGGTGTGACCCAGAAGGTGGGTAGAGGTATAGCTCTACTCTTCCATGACCGCGGCACTAGAAGGAGGTGAGTGGTCAGCAGCACGCCCCGGCCGCACTTTACCCCCGGGGAAGACCTGGTACCCATTTTACAGGAGGCTGGGTGGGTCCCAAGGTCAGTCTGGACGGGCTGAAAATCTCGTCCCCACCAGGATTCGATCCCGGACCTTCCAGCCCGGGAAGTGGCCAACTACGAGTATATAACGTACTCACTAGTTCTATGGAGCAAAACGCCTCATGTGGATTCCGAAGGTATATTAGCTGGTTGAAAAGAACTCGTCATTGAATTCTGGACTGAGAAACGTAAATTAAATGTGATATTTGAGAGCCTGACAGCGATTTTGATGAGGATGTAATTTATTTGGAATGTTATGTCGTGTAGAGTGGTGAATAGTTACCAGTGTCTCTATATTCGGGATCAGGCTGTCTAAGAAGAGTACATTTAAACTGTCTGGCCCTGAACATGGCGGTATTACGCCTAACCGAATTATCAGTAACTATATACCTTTCGACACGGCGTAACATTCCAGAAGACTTGAGTAGGACATTGATTCATTTTTCAATGTAGTATTCCTTTTTTTAGAACCACGTAAATGTCTTCCTACTTCCGTGTCGTTCAAGTTGCATGTTTTTATTTTCCAAGTTAATCTTTTTATTATAGTGTTCAAGGTTCCTGTTACACTGCCTATGGAGTTTAGATCCTATGCAAGATTCGTTTAGAACAAGAAAATAATAGCCTTTGCGTATCGTTAGAGGCATTGATTAGTTGTTGGTTAATGCTCCGCGATTTACGAAACGCGGCTACGCAATGCAGTTGTTCCAGAATAAATTATTTTAGGAAAAATCCGGACAAAAGTCAGGCCGTTCAACAGGATATATTTTTTTTTCGTGGCTCGAGGGCTCTTATTGGGCCTAGGCCTTCTCGAGCTTTCGAGATCACACTCAGGCACACCATACTCAGCGTGATTGCTGTGGATGAGTGATCGATCCTTCGCGGAGACCTCTGGTTAACAACACACAACACTCACAAGGAACAGATATCCACACCATCAGTGGGTATCGAACCCACGATCCCAGCAAACGAGTCGCTGCAGATCCGCTCTTTAGACAGCTCGACCACCAAGATAGGCTGTTTATAAATCTAATAGAAAGTTAAACAAATGAGTTTTTATGTGGACACGTTCAAATGCGATATACGGGGTACAAATGAGTGACACTGTAACGTGTCTTGCCGTACCGCATCACCCAGTTTGTTGGTTAACCTTTTTGAATGCAATTTTAACAGGTGCGAACTGCAACACGCATACGGCTGTGTACCTATCACGAAAATCAAATTCATGCCCTCAGGAAATGAACGAGTGAATAATTATGGATCTGATGCAATGATATGACAGTCAGTGAAGTAATTTCCTGATGCCAGCGTTGGTTAGTACGTGTAGATAGGATCTTTCGTGCGAAACGCATTTATTGCAATTTGCATGTCGACTGGACCATGTGGAATTTAATCATTCGGTTTACAGATTTCATTCAACAAGTACAATAGAAAATTCCTGTCTTGCTAAGGCAGATAATTGCAGTATATAACCGGATTTATCCTTCCAATATTTATGTTTATTACAGGCCATTTTTTGTGCGTAAACATGACAACGTAAAATTGTTACCATTTTTACGGCACAAATATTTCGCTGTAGTTATTAACGGATGACATAACACCCTTCTTTCACTGATAATCTGACTCCATATACACCCACACCTAAAAGACCAGTGACTTTAAGCGAGATATTTCATTCTGGGCGTAGAAAACGGAAGTTTTTAGACACAGAATTGTTGTAAAATGTATAAGCCTGTAACTTGAAGGAAATTCGTCAGTAAATTCTGTATAGTACGCGTACGCAGCCTGTTAAATCCAAGCGTTTTACTATTTGTTCCATCACGTTCAATATTAACAAATTTTTATTCTTCTTAGAGTGTATTTATGTGGTTTTTCTAAATCTCGTATCAAGCAGCGACTTTTTCCCTTTACTCTATTAATTGAATAGTTTTTTATAACCGTGATGAACATTGTTTACTGCGCAGTTCATTCTGGCTTTATATATATAAAACAGATAACGTTTCGTCTGTAAAGGGTTTATCGGAGATCGTGCGTGTGCCTACATCGGTCCCTCACCTACCGAATGGCTTTCCATGAAACTTGGTTTTGGAGATTTACGTTAAAATAATTATGGTGTATTTAATATCAGCTCCTGTAGCTCTAATATAATCACTATTTTACATGATGATTCCGACGTTCAGTTTAACTCCATCGGTGTAGAGAACAAGCGTTAGTTACAAGAGATCGTAAGTATTTGTTTACAATATTTATATGGCTTTTTTTTTCTATAAAAATTAGTGTTCGCCAAGAGAGGAAATAAACATAACGCCTGACTTGTATGCAGTATTTTGTCTGTAGTTATAATTGGCTTTGTGATAATAAGCTAATTTCTTAAATAAACGAACATCCCTATCAAAGAAGTATTTAAAAACATGTGGAAAATATCCGCCACATTTTGTGTTGTAAGTCTGTAGCATTTCTTGAGCGAATTGCGAAATTTTAGTAAATTCTAACTCATGTTGGAGCGTGGCATTGAAATGTAACCTGTTCGAAACCCGGGCCGGTGTATTGGTTATTCTCACTGCCACTATTCTTGTGACCTAGCAGCACAGACGTTTGGTTCAACGACCCTCTACTCTTTAGTACACCCTTCTACATTCCGTGCCTGAAGGCAGGTACAGATTCAGCCTCCGAAATGCTGTAGACATAATCTCAATTGCAGACACCAGACGGCTAGACAACTTCTGTACCTTGTGACATCACGTCATTGCCATGTATCTTCACAAGTTTAATAGAGTTCCAGTATAGCATAAATTTAGATTACTAAATTTATTCGTCTTATTGGAATTATCCTGAAACAAAACACCACCCTTGGTAACTACTTCCTTAAGATATAAGTTTCTCATTAACACGCCAGATAGCACGTATTTAAAAAACAGATACCAGTTACTGTATTCTCTCAAATTATTTCTCACCATTTCGCATTTCATCTTTGACTCCATGGAGGATAATCCTTCATTCCAAACTTTTTTGTTTCAGATGGTCAAGAGAGTCCATGTCTTTTGTATAAATTTCATTACGTCTGTCTAAAAGCCCTCTCTCGGGGTAATGAAGATGCTACCCTAACACTCAGTTTAAATAACTAACAAAAATTGCGATATACTGCGGACAATGTATATCCTACTGGATAAATCTGCCGCGCTGTAACTGGGTGCCCCATATTACTGATCGAAATTATTACCAGTACAATAGCCTGCTTAATATTTTACTTCGTACTCTACCAATTTATTTATTTTCAACCAAATTATTACTCGTATTTAAGTTTATTCCCACGGGTCACTTGTCAGTCACTGCTTGCTGTTTGTGTTGTACTTCCTTTCATTTCTTTTAAAGACAATATCTGTGTCATTTGTCAGAGTGGTTGTAAATGGTGAATTTGAGAGATGCGTGAAGGCAAGCGGTTACAGACGGTTTGAAAGTACTACTTGCAGTGGAAAGTTGACAGTTCTTTAGTCACACTCACCTGCCTCCTTGTCGAGAATAGAATAAGAGACCTCCTGAAAATACGAGTGAGAACTAACATCATTGCTTTGTCTTTGGTGTGGAGTAAAAAGGGACTTGTGCAGGAAAGCCAGACACATGATAACGAATGTCTGTGGTGTAGAGTAAAAAGGGACTTGTACAGGAAAGCCAGACACATTATAACAAATATCTCTGGTGTGGAGTAAAAAAGGGACTTGTGCAGGAAAGCCAGACACATGATAACGAATGTCTGTGGTGTACAGTAAAAAGGGACTTGTGTAGGAAAGCCAGACACATGTTAAAAAGTCTCTGGTGTAGAGTAAAAAGGGACTTGTACAGGAAAGCCAGACACATTATAACAAATATCTCTGGTGTGGAGTAAAAAAGGGACTTGTGCAGGAAAGCCAGACACATGATAACAAATGTCTGTGGTGTTGAGTAAAAAGTGACTTGTGCAGGAAAGCCAGACACATGATAACGAATGTCTGTGGTGTACAGTAAAAAGGGACTTGTGTAGGAAAGTCAGACACATGTTAAAAAGTCTCTGGTGTAGAGTAAAAAGGGACTTGTACAGGAAAGCCAGACACATTATAACAAATATCTCTGGTGTGGAGTAAAAGGGGACTTGTGCAGGAAAGCCAGACACATGATAACAAATCCAGCAAGCGCCTCCTTTTAATACAACATGCGGATGGTTTTCACTCTTACTGGTTTGTCACTCGAACTTTACGGTATTTTGACATACGTACTTTAGTGCATTGTGAAATATGAGGAGACGAAGAGTACGGAATTTTGAAGAGCGTAATAAATTGTATTCCACGCCCAACATTCGTAGGGTGCTCAAATCAAAGGGAATGAAAACGTCGGGATATGTGGAAGGCATGGGCGAGAAAAGAATTGCTTACGGGGTTTGGTTGGAAATTCCGGTGAAAAGAGAATACTTGGAAGATCCTAGGCGAAGATGAGAGACTAATATCAAATATATTATATGGGATTCATCTCGCTCATGATAGTGATGAGTTGTGGAGTGTTGTATGAACCTTGCCTTCCATAAATTGCGGGAATTGTCTTGACAGGGTCAGTGTACTTACAGAAAGTTATACTGCGACAATAGAGGTGAGACGTTATTACAGTGTTAGAGGACGAGTAATTTTGTGTAATGATTTTCTCTTTGTGTCCCTCAGCCACAGTTGGCACTACTTTGTACGGTCGGTACTTGTCACTGTCATTGGTAGAACTGCTGCTTTGTCTAATCAGTCACGTGCAGCGTACAAAGTAATTTGACGAGGTGTATTCAGGAGAGAGACTATGATTGGTGCATAATTATCTGGTTGTCCATTGCACATGATATCATTATGTTCTGTTACGTTATTATGTTGTGTCATGTAGGGTTGATATCGTTTCATCTCTGTTACACTCTTATCAAAGTAACTGTAGAAAGCTGTGGTCTTTGGGAAGAGTGAAACGTGTCCCTGCGGACATATGGTTATATCCCAGATATTTATCTTATTTTGTACATTGAGCATCAGGGGAAGAAAAACTGGACATGCACTAAAGACTTTATTCTACCCAAATTTGAATTGTTAATATAGGCTCTTTATTTATTTATTTTTTCTTTTTTTTTCTGTGACGCAACAGCCCAAATCTTGCCTGGGCCGTCTAATTGTTGAGGTTTCTAGAGCATACACAATTGGACACACACACACACACATGCACGCACACACGGTAGGACTCCTCCGAATGAGTGATCAACTCATCGCAGAGGCCGCTACCTACATAACACACAATACACACAACAGAAGAACGCTCAAGCCCTCAGCGTGATTCGAACCCGCGATCCCATCAATCAAGCGGCCGCAGTTCATACGTCCACTGGAATCGGCTACCATAGGTTCTGGAAACTTCGTCTTCCTTTTAAAGGAAGGAAAGTCAGGAAGTGTGTGTGTGTGGGTGTGTGTGTGTGTGTGTGTGTGTGTGTGTGCAACTGGGATGTGAGGATACACAGGACGCAACAAAGCAGAAACGAAGGCACGAAAAAAATGAAGGTAGGGCTTTTGATCAAAAGGTCAAAAGGAAAGAAGGAAAACTGTAATTAAACCCAATTTGAAGTTCAAATATTTCCTCATCCATGACACATTCAGGTAAGCTACTTAAGTGTGCCAGCGTGTGCCAAATTTGTACTCACTATGAACTTACATTTATAATGATGTAAGTGACGTCACGCCGTTTAGAACTGCGCATTATTTTTTGCAGTGACGTGTGGATTGGACTGTCAGTAAGTAGCAATGTCATATAATGCACCCTAACAATATTAGTTTTTGTTCCTTAGTTCAGATGAAAACCTCTTGCCCTTTTCGTATTTCTTATTTTTGTTGAACATAATAAAAAACGCCAGTGCCCCAGTGTGTGCTGTTTGAATGCCCAGTGTATATTTACTACCTTTATTGCATTAAAATTGGTATAATTTAATTTACAAAGCCTTCATAATCATCGTAGTGATCGGCAGCTTCATTGTTGTCAAAACCGAAATCATGGATCAAAGTTCTCTTTTACAAGTAAAAAGATTAAAATTATAAAATTCTGAATTTATATAGTAGACCAACAAATGCATGCCGGCAAACTATGTTTATCGCGTATTAACCTTTTAAAGCCTACTGGTCACGTGATGCACCAAATTTAACATTCAACAACTGTACGCTCTGCCCACACTCTATTTGTTTGTTTTGTATTTATCTGAGAACAGTCAGCAACTTGTGCCACTTACAGCATAAACTGATTGGTTTTTATAACCGAGATGAAAAGTGTTTACAGCGCGGTACGGACTGGGTCTTTAAATAAAAGAGTCTGCACTTCGTCTTTAAAGGGTTAAACATTACCTAAATTTTCAGCCCCACTTGCGACCTTCATCAGATATACCTCTACAGGAATACTGATAAAATACAACACACTGCCACATTGTATAAGTACAGCCACTTAATGATATAATGGATGTCTCATGTTCTCCCTATGGTCTTAAAATAATCGGTTTATATACTGTCTAAAACATGTCTATCAAGGCCTAACTAGATGATGATGATGTAAAACAGATGAAAGTTTGGTAGCTAAAAACAATTTAATTGGGCGTTTTTAATAACCTTCGAAAACACACCTCCCTGAAGATCGTCACAAAAGGTGACCGAAATATGTAGGAGGTTTACAGCGGCTGTACTTAATACAGCGTGATTCAAAAGGATGGGCTCAATTTCGTACTTCTATATTTCCTGAACTCTACGTGGTATGTGAACGATCTACATAGCATTTGAAAGAGGAGATACTAAGTTTTCAAATACCACCGCTAGAGCGCTCGCCTACTAGAGCCGTGCAGCAGCGTCAGTTGAGAGCAAAATTGCTACTATGCTGCACAGGATTTTTTGCATTCGTGTGTTCATTAAAACTGAGACGGCGACTGCTGTGCAGCGTGCGTTTCTTCTTCGTTTCAACATTCAACCTCCAACAAGCAAGAGCATTTGTCGGTGGAATCACCAATTTGAGTAAATAGGCTGTCTGTGTAAAGGCAAAAGCTCCGGCCGACCACGTGTATCAGAGGAGAACGTGAGACGAATTCAAGAGAGTTTTGAGCGTAGCCCACGCAAGTCAACTCGTGGAGCGAGTAGAGAACTTGGAATACCGCAACCAACTGTCTGGCTTGTGTTGAGGCGCCGTTTACTGTTCAATTGAGTTCATCTTTTTGAATCACCCTTTAAATTCGTTTATTTTCATATGCGTCTATTGGTTTTATTCTCACAGTAAACTGGTTGTGTTGACGTTCTTGTGTGTAGACGTACGACCTGTTAAAACCCTACAGATGCGCAACCTCAGGGGAGATCCCTTAATCCCCTCTTTGTTTCTCGGGTTCCGGATGATGTCTTAAGTCCGGCCACAGTCACTTCCACCCCCATACTTTCTAATTCATTGCACAAAAGTTTTCTTTCATCATATTCTCACACAAATAACCTTTCAAGCTGGTTCATCGTAGAGATGTAACTTAACTAACAAACCGTTTATTTAGTACAAATGTAAGTCTCCTACAGTGCTGCCCTTAAACTAATAGATTTGTACCGTTTCGTAATAAGTCATAAATGGAAGCTGGTTTAAAAAGCTATATGTTGTTCTGTTGTACTGGAATGAGGAGGTTCTGCAGAGTATTATTCCACTGTCCGTTGTATATTTTTGTGATGAAGTGCCGGATGGTAGTCGTACGGCCGAAACATGTTGCGCATTGATTAATAAAAATGTTGTAGTTATGCTTGTTTTTATTTGTTGACCACAAAATTCTGACAACACAACGGAGTGACTGCAGTTAAACTACAAGTTCATTGTCGTATTCAACTTCATATCAGTTGGTTATCCTGTCTAATTTAAGAATAATTCGTTCCACGCTCAAAATCTGGCTTAATTTCTGCTATGATTCATTAGACAGTGGGACCCTGCATGCACAAGTATACTATGTGCTATCCTGTGCAAGAAGCTAAACTAAAACTAAACTCCGTGGCCTTAGTCCGCACGCGAACTATACCGACAGAGCGGCCGCCGCCGGTCGGCGAAGTTAGTGCCAACCTTTGCGGATAGAGGGGTGTCACGTGGTCAGCGCAACGGGT
>Ga0131853_10014861_pt1 | contig 14249 bp, 10 predicted proteins | sample TergutLab28metaG_FD_92764 | JGI IMG/M metagenome (GOLD analysis project Ga0131853, IMG submission 92764) | Labiotermes labralis P1 segment gut microbial communities from Petit-Saut dam, French Guiana - Lab288 P1 (version 2) (version 2) | ecosystem: Host-associated > Arthropoda: Insects >... | reverse complement strand
TAACAGCTGTCGCCGTCTTCCGGAAACCAAACGCCATTCCTCTCTGTTTCTCCATTGATCTGGTTCTAAATTTCTTGTTGTCATGGCTGCTTGTACTCCTTCCATCCACGTTTTTCTTGGACGACCTCTTTTCCTTCTCTACCGTGGTATCCAATCCATAATTAATTTTGATATTCTCTCCTCTGGCATCCTTTTGACTTGGCCATACCCTTGTAGTCCTTTCTGCTCTATGATATCTAAGATGTGCGGCTTCCCTTTCGCTCCCATTATTTCCTCTACGTGTTCATTTCTTATTCTTTCCGTCCTTGATTTTCTTGCTGACCTCCTTAGCACATCCATTTCTGTCGATAAAATTTTATTTATTTCTCTAGTAGGGATTTGCCATACTTCTGCACCATACATCAAAATGCTTTGAATTATAGTTTTATAAATGTATAATTTTCTGTTTTAAGCAATATTTTTGTACCACCAAATGGAGTTTAAAGCATGTATTTTTGTACCTAAATAAGTACATTCTGTACACGGTTTTATTTCTTCCCCGCTGTCAAATTTTAAAATTTCTTTTCCTTCTCCCATACACACATGTTTGTTTTTTTTCTGAATGTATGGCAAGTCCCCATTTTTTCATATTCTTCCTTTAGTTTTCTTTCCATGTACTCCATGATCTTGTGCTAATAATATCTGGTCATCTGCAAAATTGAGTGAGTATACATATGTGTTTTGATTTGGTATGCCCATCGGTTGTGTTCTGAATTGATATGCCCATTGGCTGGCATTTCTTTTTCCAGTTCCTTAACACTTGTTTTGAACAGAGTTGGCGATAAACTGCAACCTTGTCTTAAACCGTTGATACCTTTGAAGCCTTTCGTAATTAGGTTTCAAATTTTTATTTTTGAGCTAGATCCTTTATATAATGATTTTATTTATTCTATTAATCTTGTATTAATAGTTGATCTATCTAGGGTTTCTCATAATTTATATAATGGTACACTGTCATATGCCTTTGTTAAATCAATAAATATTTATCATTATCAATAATTAATCTTATTTTAAAAATAATTAAAGATAGGGAGAAAATAACAAATCACATGAAATATAGAAGATAATACTACCATTTCACACTTTTAAAACAGTCAAAATTTGAAGAATGAAATTCCAGACTGCCGGAAACACAGTTTGCAGTTTTTAGTGTTGATCCAACTGACAGATTTCTTCAGATGTTTTCTGGTTCAGACTTTAAATCGACAAAATTTGCTTTAAATTAAGCTCAAGTGTAAATAAAATGCATATCAGAATTATTAAAACAAATTTACTGCGACATTCCAAAATTCATTTCTCTAATGTTCCAGCACAAATTTTTCAATGACTGTGTTTAGTATTTAGGTGTAAAATGAATGTTGTTTGTACATAGCTTGTATGTAGGTCTTACGTTTGATATATCAAACAATGACACAGTTACAATAAAACAGTAATATCGCTTCCTTAACATGTGGACACTTACAGTATTCACTTGGTAATATCCACTAACTAATATCAAAGTGAGTGCAATAATGCGAACGTATGAAAGAGGTACTATGTTTCTTACTTCCTACAGCTTACAAATCATCGCTGCTGGTATGTGCAAAATGTGATCCTTAGCCTAACTAATTTTCTGTTTTCAGCTGCCTGCATTGCTGCATGTAGTTACTTTCTAAACAAGGCTCAAACAAAATGTGTCACCGATTTTCTGGACTTGTACCTGACACCGGAAGTGAAAATTACGTGTCCTTCTGGTGTTGAGGTGCTGAATCCTATCGCATGGTTCATTCTATTACCGTTTAAAATTGGCATGCCACACAATGCTGTGTATCAATTGGGAGACTCTTACCGTACCCTAGATGTGTACTCTAAACGGTAGAGTAGCATTACTTGTAAATGTGTTCATGTGCTGATCAGTAAAACTCAGCTGGCAAATCTCATGAACCAACTTGTTGGGGTCTTTTATTAGGAGACAAATATTTCAGCTCGTCCAAGTACATCAAGAACTAGCAGACTAGTGTAAAAATGTCTTCAAAATAAATCATTGTGTACACTACCACCAATAAGTGGCACTGATTTTCAACACTGTATTATGACATAATGCCTAACGTCTATGTAAATGTCAATACACCACCTCAGTGTGGACAATATGTGAATAGAGACAAACAGTCTTCTCCATTTTATGCTCCGTCACTACGTTTCAATCTCAGTTGCAACACCTGTTCTCCTGCGAAAGGTATTTCCATCATCAATCCTATTCGTTGCTACTCTTTACATTTGTACACCTACACGGTAAAAAGTAGAAGAATGATTTACTAAACATCAGTCCTTCCTTAAAAGGACTGTGTAAATACAACTTAAAAGTTAAATCGTGCATACATTGTACAATATAAACCAACAAAATGCACCATTTATAACTTCGTACTTTAATTTATGATATCTTCTACATGTTTCGAACCCGAAGGTTGATCTTCAGGAACACGGCTGTATGTTTTACATAGAAAGTCCTGAAGACGAACCCTCGGGCTCGAAACATGTGGAAGACACCATGAACTAAATATTAATTTAGAAAGGTGCATTTTTTGTTTATATTTATAATTACATTACAATGCACGTTACAAAAAAAAATTAGTTACTGTTTTGTAAACAACCTTACCAATCCACAAACAACGGGTCTATAGGATACCAGTGAAAATAACTTTGTGTCTCTTTAACCTACTGCTGAATTAACTACTTCCTGCTAAACCCTGTAAAAGCAGTATGGCAGCTACTTGCGCATTCTCTCCCAAGGTAAAGGTTGCAAGTGTAATGAACTCAGACCGTAATTATACAATTATTATTAATTTGTATAATGTATATTTCAGTGTTACATTGTACAATACTTCAGATGGAAGTTAACAGGAAACGAATAGTTGCAAACGCGGCAGCTGCAGGCAGTTCAGTATACTTGAACTGTGCCAGGACTCGCAGTGACGTCGCCTCGGAGTTTACTAAACTCCAAAGAATGTCTTAGTTGCAAAGCCATCTTTATCAATTTTACCGCTTAAGGTTAATCGCCCTCACTCGCTCACTTACCGACGTATCGTTTGCTTGTCGAACTGCTGCTCGTTACCGGCTGTGTGGTGTTTACAAGTCCGAAGATTTGTTACAAGTGAAATAATATACAATTGATAAGCAGCACAGTGATTATAATGACAAAGTGCAGCTGTTTTCTATTGGCAAAAGGTGAGTCTTGTCGACTGTATTGAAATTATAATTTGGTTATAAATTTTCCTTCGTGAGTTGAGCAATTTTGGCAATTTCATTTGTTGTGAGACTGAAATCCTAAATTCTAAATTTATGCAACTTAGATTACGATTATATAAAGAGGCGAAGCAACTATTTTAATTTAAATTTGGACTTAAATTTTGTACTTATTTAGGAATTTACTAAGTTTATTGGAAGTGATGCTGATAGTCTGTTTGGTAGATTAAAATATAGATATATTTGTTTGGAAATTTGCATAATTAATTTAGGTCACGTTATAATATCCTTGAATCCTGGAATTTCGGATCCCCATTAATAAGCTGAGAGCAAACTGACGATATGTGTTGATGGGTGTCGTCTGGTGGCAACAATTTAGTAATATATAAGGGTATTTCATAGAGTGGGAATTCTGTAGTATAATTCCGCTCAGTGCCGAATCGTGGTATCAGTGTAGGCGAAATTTTACACGGGGGCAGTACACAAGTTTAAACGTGTTTTCCTACAGGTCCGTCTTATAACATTTAATAAATTAATAACTTTAAAATTTTCCTATAAAATTAATAAAATTACTAATAGGTACCACTTAAATATGCAGTTTATACATTTTCTTTAAGGTCAACAGTTCAAGAACCTAACAGCTAAATTAAAAATTAATATTAAATTTGCATATACCACTATACATAAAATTAATATTAAACAACAGGTGTCAACAATCAGATAAACAATAAATTACTATTTATAGAAAAGTATCGCTAGCTATAATATAAAATCAATACCTGTATTACTATGGCTGTGTATACTAAGCTCGGGGTAAAAACATTGAGTACATAATATTTAAAAAAAACACATAAAATTGGTGCTGTTTTTAAAATGGCGTATTTTTTACGGTATTTCAGTAATGTGTCTGGACATTTAAAAATGGTGGCTTAACACAGTACATTGTGGTAAAGCTGTGTACATTGCGGTTGTTGATATGAGATGTGAGTTTTCTTTTTTTAAGTAAGGTTAGTAACATGTCTGAAATTTAAAACTAGCAGGATGTTTACGTTGCGTTATTCACCAATTTATCAATCAAGGGTACAGGAAAAATTATTTAGGGCAATTAAATTTATTCATATAATCATGAGATCAATGAAATTAATTTAAATAAAAACAGCTCAAATTTAAATATTTTACAAATGGCGCCGATTCAAAACGGCGGATTGTTTACACTTTAGATTATTTACCTCTGAGAACGGGGTTGTTTCTTTGTTTACATTAGCTTAGTAAAATGACTGGACATTTAGAAATGGCGGATTGTTTACAGTTAGGTCATTCACCTACGTATCAAAACAGGGGGTTGGGTAAGTAATTATATAAATTAAATTTACATTACACAATAAGATTAACTTTATTTGTAATAATTAGATAAAAACTTAATTTTGTATCAATTATTTCATTTAAACTTATCTTGCATTTTAATCAGATCAAGCAAAGAGAGGGTTGGGTGTTTGTTTACATATGACATCACTTCCAGTAGAAGTCACTGAACCCAGTCGCCATATTTCTTTCCATGACCTGCCACACCGCCAGCATTTCTTCAAGCAACCTTCTCTTTGCCAGACACTTTCCTACAGTATTAACACACACCTTCACGTTACCAGTTCTGAAGCTGTAACGGATGTGGCATCAACATTATCAGCTCCTGCGATATGACCCAGCGTAAAGTGGGAGAAATTTACTGCGTCCATTTTCACGCTACAGTGTGGCCTTCTACTCCCCAGTCGGAAGCACAGTTTCATTTCAGACGCCAGTCAATACCTAATATTCTGCACGGCGTTACGTTTGAAGAAACGCTAATCCCTCCTGTTATGTTAGAATATTCCTGGAAACGGAGCAACTCTCTCTATGGGAGCTCTGACAGGGGAACTTGGAGTGGGCTCCTTTGCTAGGGTCCCTGAAGGTTATGAAGGGAAGGCTCTGGGGATGGACAGCTCTCTTCATGGGGGCCCAGTTGGGCAAACTGGAGTGGGCTTATCTACCGGGGTCTTTGTGATATGGTTGAAAGGGGCCCTGGAGGTAGTGTCTCTGTCTGTGGGAGCTCTGTGAAGGGAACCTGGAGGTAGGGCTCCCTTGCTGGGGACCCTGAAGGATATGTAGAAAGGGCTCTGGAGACAGGCATCGCTTTTCATAGGGGCCCCGTTTGGGGACCCTGGAGGAGGGCTCGTCTACCGGGTACTTTGAGAGATGGTGAAGGGGGCTCTGTGAATGGAGCGTCTCTTTCTGAAGAGGCGGCGTTGTGGGAGCCTGGGGGGGGGGGTAAGATCCTTCACTGGGGACTCTGGAAGATATGTTAAGAAAGTCTCCGGATGTAAGCATCTCTCTCCATGGGGGCCGCTTTCCAGCCAAGGGGCAGCTGGTATGTGGAGGGCTCGTATACCGGGGACTTTGATGGATGATTGAAGGAGGGCTGTAGTGGTGGGGCATCTCTCTGCAAGGGATTCCATTAAGGGACCTTGAGGGGGGGGGCTCCTTTACTGGGGAACCCGAAAGATGAGATTTTTTAGAGAGAAGCAAAATGCCCTGTAAACGGGCCTCTCTGTCCACAGGGGCCCTGCTGGGGAACCTGGAGTGAGTTCGTTCGCTGGACTTTTGAGAGAAAAGAAAAGTGTATCTGGGTTCCTTTCTTGGAACTGGAGGCCACTAAGATTTTAAGTCTGGGGGCCATCTGGAACTTTGGTAAAGGAACAGGGCTCTCATGAGTTGATATTATATTATGGGGCACAAATGGCCAGTCTATAAGGCCTAGGTACATCGGGACTGTAAGGGCTCGAACCAAATGTTAATTAACAGGTGGCGTGGAACATAAAATTAGCCCATCCTACATAGCGGGTTGTGCGTCAAAACTGGAATGATTATACTAAGGAATTAGAGGAATACAACATATTTGAGCTCTTTTATTGCCATCTGAATAAAACAAAGTGAGTTTAATTGTCCTGAAGGAGCTGAAACGGGAACCGCAATTAAAAAATGTTCAATGACGTGTACTTTCCAAGAAGCACAGCCGTAAATGCATTCATTTATACACAACATTTTCACATACTAATTACAAACTACTTTCCACGTGGCCAACTTTAAAGCCTCTTTCTTTATCTACTTCTCCTGTAGCCACGTTCTGGCGGTTTCTCTCACCATAGATCAACCGTATTATGCAAGAATACCCCAGTTCCATCTTCCAACGAACAGTTTTTCTGTCATGGCAGTGTCTTGGTCATATCTATCACCGTATTCATCGCTAACTTCTCCCAAGTTTTGAGGGAAAAATTCCGGATGAGAATGGAGGAAATGTAGCTTCAGTGATATGTTACACTTCACAGTCTGGAAATATTTTAACATTTTACTCACAATTTCTCTATAGTTTCCAGCTTTGTGATTCCCAAGAAAGTTAGTACACACGAACTTGAAGGCATTCCAATCTGCGTTTTCAGTACCGCTCAAAGTGCTGTTAAACTCCCGATCCTGCATAACCTCTCATATCTCTAGGCCAATAAAGATTCACTCTTACACCTTTACCTCACTCAGTTTGGGTAACCTGATTCTCATAAACGCGAAAGCTTGATCATCCCTCTCCATACCTTTAGCATTGATCTCAATCAACCCTAGCTTAGTGTGCACAGCGGGAGATATAGGTCCTAGATTCACGAATGGTTTGCAAGAAATATTCATTTTTTTTTGGAGTAAAAATATGTCGGAGGCCAGTCTTCACGCACATAGTTTCTTGTCGACACTATCCCCTTCGCATAAGAAACAGCAGTATTTAGTGTAACATTGCTGCATACAAAGTAACAGTTCCAAAACCATCAAATCTCCCCTTGCCTTCCACCTATACTCGTCACAATCAATGAATCTGAGCACAGTACGCACAATTTCATGAGTCCCCTTCATGTGAACACAGTGTGCTATTCGAACACAAGGATAAATGTTGCCACTGTGAAGACGCGCTGTCTTTAAACTGACTTTCGATAAGTCAATATAAAGCCGCCACCCTTCTGTATTATGAACATGACCCAATGCTCAAAACAAGCTATCTGCAACATTACAATACACATCATCTTCTGAGGATAAGACAAACATTTCAAAATCACGCTGTCGTCTCCTGAATGAAGTGATATTAATACTTTTCTCTAGCACATTCCACCCTTCCCTGCAGTCATGAAACCAACAACTCTGTATTTGTGAAAGGTTCACGTCCCTAACATGATCATTAAGAACTTGTTGTGTGATGAGATGAGGTGACGTAGACATTAGTGGAAAGAAATATGGATCCTGTCACGCTGTACTGGTTGTAGCTCTATGTCCGTTGTCTGAGAAGCTCTCCTCGCCTGCATTATAAAGGTTACTGTCCATTGGAAGCTTTGGAATGACGAAAACGTTATGTGGGACTGGCCATATTGCTGAGTGAAAATTCTGGTACTGAATACCGTGCGTCACCTTTGCAAAGAAGTCTTTCACATTGGTCAAACAGGAATAACAGTCCCTGAAATGATCTTTTGTTCACGCCACAAGATCGGTAATGCAAAATTCATTGAAGGTCGTGAAACCTGCAGTCACTAGTTTATCTTACTTGTACATGTACCGCAACAGGTATGAGGGGCCCAGAGCTTGTCTTGGTCCGTGAATTTTCAGCCACAGTATAATTCATAGGCCTTTTTTTTATCTGAAGATGTAAGACTGCGCCTTTGAGCTTTCACTGTAAATTCTCCACATACATAAAAAAAAAAACATATCAGGGCTGTTCACACATTTTTGAGACATTGTGAAGAACATTGGCAACAAATATTAGCATTTAACCTCTCACAAACAATGAACAAAGAACAATGACCACCGCCATTTCATGAGATCAAATGATTCATGCAGGAAATGTAATAGTTTTAAAGATGGCAGCATGCGATAGGGAGGGAAGATTGTGCTAGCAGATGGGAAGGCTAGATGGCAGCACGGAATGGATGAGCGTTAGGTGCTGACAAGAGGAGTAAATTAAAGATAAGCTTCGAACTGCGTAAACTTTAAGCCATCATACATAACCCAGTTGTTTGTTTTTGGTGCGACAGCCCCCCCCCCCCCGAGTGGGCCAGGGCCTCCTCATTCACGAGATTTCTAGATCACACACAGCGATGTACCACAGACGGTAGGACTCCTCTGGACGAGTGATCAGCTCGTCGCAAAGCTGACAACACAAAACAGTCACATCAGACAAACATCCATGCCCCCGGTGTGATTCGAACCCACAATCTCAGCAGGCGAGCGGCCGCAGACCTACGCCTTAGACCGCGCGGCCACTGGGACCGGCATGCATAACACATTACACTGGAAATATAACACACAAGATGGTTCGGTTCCTCAGCGAACGGTACTTGATAGAGAAAAACAAAAACATATTTGGAAATGTCGTCTAAAAATACAGGAAAATCACCCATTTTCACTGGGAAGGCAAAATCTGTGTTTACGGTGAAATCAGCCCAGACACATTTAGTTTTCTTTCCCTTGTTAAATTCCTCTTTATCATACATTCTCTGAATCAGAATATGCAGAGTAACAAGAATCTCCTCAAACAGTCACTACAGAAAAGTGGAAATGTAACAGTCTTAATGGACGGGTTTGATGATGTCTGTCCAATCCACGCGGACAAAGCTGCTGCAATTCTGACTGAAAGTGGGGAGAGAATGGGTTACGTCACGTACTGTGGAGAAAGGGAGACTTCAAAGGAAGTTGTCTGTTATCGCCTGGAGTATGAAAAATATAACACATAAATCTCAAGAACACATTTCTTAAACTCTGGAATCCTAAAACAGGTGAAAAAAATTGGAATTGGAACCCTTCACAAAGGACCCCATACATTCTAAGTTAAACTGTGCAGTTTAACTGTGTAAAAATATCTGCACGAAAAAAAATGAAGAGATTGTGCGTGGGATTCCCCAAGTGAACTGCACAGTTCTCTGCGTGAAAGACGAATGGAAAGGAAAGTTCTGAGGCCTGGTTTATTGCCTGTGAAACCTGCGCAGTTTACTCTGTTTTTCGGTCAGGTATGACACACTAAAATAGCTCGGTGTAACTGAGAGTGTATAGCACCCTTAACGGACTTTCTTTGGAGTTAAACCTTTCAGTCCATGGCGTAAGCTTGAATGGGTGTCCAATATGCATTGCGATGATACACCCTGTTCATGAAATGGACATGAAAATGTTTCGAAACTCGGAATATTGGATTGAGCCAAGGATATATTTGTGGGCCGAGTAGCGTAGTCGGTATAGGGACTGAGCTATGGACTGTACGGTCCGGGATCGAATCCCGGTGGGAACGAGATTTTCCGCCCCTCCAGACCGGTCCTGGGGCCCACCCAGCCTCCTGTAAAATGGGTACCGGGTCTTTCCCGGGGGTAAAGTGCGGCCGGGGCGTGCTGCTGACCACTCACCCTCTTCTAGTGCCGCGCTCATGGAACAGTAGAGCTATACCTCTACCCACGGGATCACTGTACCTTTTTTTTTTTTGCCAAGGATATATTTAGTTACGTTCTATGCGGTATTTGTTAAGAATAAGTTACTTATTTACTTGACACAGAAGAAAAGGGCAGATACAACAAATGTGAGCGTTCAAGCCAGTATAACTTACAGGCAGGTAGAAACAGTCCATTGCGTGTAGAGAGACACATACTGCTGTCTTCAGAACAGTTGTACAGCCAGCACACAGTCTTGTGCACAGAGGGACATTGCTTTGGGAACGGAGCAGGTCTGAAGGCGAGGGTGAGTACTTACTGTGATCTGGACCAGCGGCTTCTTCTGCAGTTCTGTGTTTTAAGACCTGTTGAAATGGCCGAAAGTACGGTTCTTCAAGAACTATTAGATAATGCATTTTATGTACGCCAGCTAGAAGATAAATTGAGAATAAATAATAAGGAATAAAGGTCGACGTCCTTCACTACTGTCCAATTTAACAACTCATAACAAAAGTAAGACAGACCGATATGCTAGACACTTTTTCATAACTCAGTAAGAACAGTTTGATTGGTCAGCAGGACGTAAAACAACAAAAGAACTTTACTTTTGGCCCTGTTCACGTTTCCCTAACAAACACGATATATACTGTCTATTTAGTTATATTGCTGATTTCTGTATATAATCATTCTGTCGAGGAGTAAATGATACCAAATTTGTTGCCAATGAATTTTGTCCAGTACATTTTAAAACTTATAAAAAAAAAAAGTGAATTCAATTTGCATAAAGGAAGAGAATGTTCGTGAATAGTAGGGCAACTGATGGGATCTCAAGAAGCAGGTTTCTCCATGCAGTTAGTTGGATAAATTATAATAATAATAATTATTATTATTATTTATATTACTGTTGACACATGGCGAGTTTATCGGCGGTGGATTGGGCGTGGGGGCTAAGAACCCGCGAATGGGAGTGCAGCGGCACTGTGATGTTGGGTAAACTGACTGTAGGGATGGCAGGAGGAAAGTTCCTGAATTAATTGGGTTGTGGCGGGGGGCGGGGGGGGGGGGAGAGAAGAAGAAGAAGTGGATTAATTGTTTCCATAAAAAGAAAGAAATAAAAACATTATGAGAAATGTAGCATGGTTTCTAAATCAAATTTCGAAAATTGTTAATATTTATACATGAAATACTCCAAGAGTATTATTAAATTCAATTAATCACAAAGCAAAACGCAAGCTACTTCTGTACCTGTCATGTGTTTCATAGATACAGCCAGGGCACTTTTTTACTTCTGCCTGCACCCAGCTTCACTGCAGCAAATGATAACAGCACGTCACAGGGTGCGATAAGGGGACGTGGCAATGCAAATACTAATGCGAGTGTGAAAACATATATGTGTATTTAAGATGATTTAATTCTCTGACATACTTCGTAAGTATGTGCAATATGTAGGAGTGCTTATTATACCCTACCTGTATGGCAAAAGTTGAGCCGCCAAATTCGGTAAGATAATGACATTAAACCTAAAGGTAAAGAAAGGATTTTGCGCACGACATATTATTTTACGCGTTAAAGGAATAATGATCATTTTAACGAAACTTCCGTATTCTTCCAGTTTCTATTATCGTGTATAGTTTTTAAACGCAAATTATTTTCGCCCCCACGCATTACAACATTTCGACGGACTGATGAACGCGCTTTTGGTGAAATGTCAATTAACGACTTCCTTCCACCGTAAAACTCTGTATCCAGTAATCAAATATCTTTGAACAATCCATTCTTTCAGGTTTTTAAAATCCGGGTAGCATTATTTGGTCAACAACACACATTATAAATCTATAATGTCTAATTTTAACAATTTTACTTTTGTTTTCAAGCATTATTCTCACCAGGCTTTTCTCACACTCACCACTTGTGATATTCCTTTAGGACGAGGAACCAAGTGTTAACCGTAGGATTGGCAATGAAAGGACGGATTGAACCGTGCAGGAAATAAATACAGCGAAGAATGTACAAATATTATTAAGAAGGCCATGCAATGCAATGAATGCAACATTTATTACATTGTGACAAGCGGTGGTAGCTACATAATAAAATTACATTCATAAAATCAAAGTGTATTTGTTGATTTCTTTCATAAAGTTTGTACATATAACTAATGCACGGAATATGGAACATATTGCAATGTGACTAATCTTGTATGAATGGTATGTTATACTGACCGACCGCATCAAAATACACAAGCAAATGAAAATATATCATCTGTGCCCAGTTGAAGGAATATCCTCCGCAGCATGTCAGTAAATACTGGCCTGCAGATAGATACAACATTCTATATTTTATTTACCAAAGTATGTACTGATATTCCTCACATTCCTAACGGACTGCTGGATGAAATCAGATTGATTTGACATAACAAGAAATACGAACCATCAGACTGTTTGTCTCTTTCAAACTTGAAATTTGCATAAATGTATAAAAATTGCTTGTGACCTCACAGTAAAATTCAGCGTTTCCGGTCGCTGCGATGTATGGAGACAATCGCTGTTTACTGTGCGATGTATACTGGAGACATAAACAGTGTGTAGACATTATACACGTACAGAGTTGTCAATGCTAAGCAAACTGGTGCATTTAGATGCACATAAATATCACAAGTGACTAAATTCTAACACAAGTTGAAACATATGCTACATATGTCACAGAAGACTCCCTGAAGAAGGCCAATAATTCGGGCCGAAACATGTCGGAGAATTAATTAAAAATAAAAAAAAAGCATTGTGTAATCAGTTGGTAATTAACTTTATTTTATCCTGTTCAGCTTAATACGTCTTCATATTATTCTTCATTTTATGCTTTGGTTCTCCATCTGGTATTAGCCAGCACATTTCGGTCTAACTGAATCCACGGAGCAGAGACATTCCTGAGAAGCTAACCGGTCCTCAGCTACTGAAGAATTTTCCCGCACTTTAGGGAACTCGTAGGTTCAACACTGTAATCCAAAAAGCCCGCCACTTGTCCCTATCTTGAGCCAGATCAGAGCATTACATGCCTCCTAACCCACTTCTTGAAGCCCAATTTTAATATTATCATCCCACTACGTCTAGATCTTCCAAGTTGTATCTTTCCTTTTGGTCTCCCCACCAAAATCCTGTACGCATCTCTCGTGTCTGTGTTATGTGCCATATTCCCCTCCATCACACTATTCCGGATTTGATCACCCGAATAACATTTACTCGTAGTTACAGTAAAAGTTAAAAAGGTAGTTAATCCTAGAACAGGATATGAAGGCCTAGAAGGGCCTCAAAATGAGGTGTTGTCCAGCCCACGCTCCGGCTGTTTTACCCCCACGAAAAAGATTCGGTACCCATTGTACAGGAGACTGGGCGGGCATCAGGGATTTGGTGAGGGGAACGGATTGTGAAACTCCTGCTCGTTATGTAGTTTTCTACACTCTTCTGTCAGATTTCAGTCTATCATTTCGATGTACTTTAAATTCTGTCAATTCGTGCTACATGTCCGCCAAAGTTACCAAACTTTGTTTTATTCACCCCAGTATTATTAAGTGAAAAGTCTCCAATTCAGAGTAATTTTGATGTATCTGCACACTATGGCACTTCATGCACATCACGCACAACACGCACTACATGCACCACATGCCCTACACGCAAATGCCCGAGTCCTGTCATCAGTTGATACAAATCAGTCACACAGCCCACATGTTTTCAGACCGCACAGTACCAACAGCTGTGCTCTTTTCAATGAAGCCTGACCGCACTGTATCCAACACCAGCAGGTTAATCCGTTTCATGCCTCGCGGTCTGATACGTTATCATCACGGGGCAGCACGCTAAGACATTAGTCAGATTTGCAAGGACGCAGCAGTTAAACACACAGCGCATGATGTTCGGTCATACCGCACGTCGGTAAACTCACGAACGCAGACTGTACGGGATTGGCACTGCGTGGTCCGTCATCTGAACTTATTGCATATGGGATCTGAATGTTCATCACCGTTAGCACTCAAGCCGAATACGAACCTCAGCCACTCTCACCCACCACTCAGCCCTCTGCCCCATCCCCCTGCCACCCTCGTTTTCTACCTAGTAACATTCATAGAAGTTGCTCCATGCTAGCGTTTATGTGTTTTCAGTGTTTTACTCACGGCGCTGCCAGCTGAAAATGTATACAGTGTCGTTGTCAGATGATTGAAATATGAGTAAAGTAGAATGGCTGAATGAAATTTGTAGGTGAAAACCAGAAAACTAGGAGAAAACCCTCTCACAGGGCCACTATCTCCATCTCAAATACCGAGGCCCGGGATTCCAATCCATACCGTTACCCCAACTGTATACACATATGTCTGCTGTCTCTCCTACACTTGTTCAGCCCATCTAGCTTTCGTAACTACACGCTGTAGCACGTGTCAATTAAGCACATTAAACTTAACTGCCAAAATACATAATCACTTTTGGTTGCAAATATGCTATTTACGTTCTTGCCTATTTTCAAACTCAT
>Ga0131853_10014860_pt1 | contig 14250 bp, 5 predicted proteins | sample TergutLab28metaG_FD_92764 | JGI IMG/M metagenome (GOLD analysis project Ga0131853, IMG submission 92764) | Labiotermes labralis P1 segment gut microbial communities from Petit-Saut dam, French Guiana - Lab288 P1 (version 2) (version 2) | ecosystem: Host-associated > Arthropoda: Insects >... | reverse complement strand
TAACAGCAGCAGCATTAGTAGTAGTAGAAGTAGCAGTAACAGCAGCAGCATTAGTAGTAGTAGTAGCAATAGCAGTAGTAGAAGTAGCAGTAACAGCAGCAGCATTAGTAGTAGTAGAAGTAGTAGTAGTAGTAGTAGGAGCAGCAGCAACATTAGTAGCAGCAGTAAACTTAAAATTGTGTTCTTCCTCTCTGCAATGGGCATTACAATCTGTGCCAGCTCTGGGTCCAACCAGACTTTACTCACTGTGTACCGGCGTCTAGGTCGGAATGTGAAGTTGAACACTTCTGAATAATGTCGAGGTGACTGTAGTGTGGATGCGCACCTCCACGCCCCCTTAACTTTTTCATGTCACAGTGATTAAACAGGCGCATATAAATCTGTTTTCTTCATTACAGTTTTGATGGAACTTAGTATAATGTGGCTATATTCAGTTGATTTGTAATACTGTAAAGTTGTATTTTTTGTGTAAGTGTTTCGAACCTAAGCCGGAAAAGCGGCCATTTTAATAGAGTTGTCTGTAGATTTCCAAAATCTCTACAGCCAAACACTGGGATAATTTGTTTAAACATGCCACAACTTCTTCCATTAAAATACTGACCTTCTCACCATTCAGGCTAATTCACCTTGAAGATGAAGGCAGTACGCTATTTCGAATCTTCGCTCTTTACCCATCTAAACGGTGTAAAGTTCCAGCAGCCTTGAATCTAAGAGATGTATTTATGTGTGTAGTTTATATATTTCTGCGTCAATATATTCCGGTATTCTTGTATACTCTTTCAATCTGAGTTAATAAAATGTCCTGGAACTCGGAAAGTAAATGTTTTTAGTGTATTTGACAAACCTATCTTTAACGGCAGAGATTACGTAACATTGAATTAAATCATAATATGAGTAGCCAAGTAAATGGAAAGGAGTCGGCAGTCTGCTCGGTAAAACAGTGCCCTCGTACTCATCTGGAGAAACGACCCATGGTCTTCCCGGATATATTTGTTTTTCCTCGGTCAGTCGTGAAGATCAGTGTTTCTCAAACGCCGGGCCGCGGCCCGGTACCGGGCCCTGGCATCAATTATACCGGGCCGCGAGAGATTCTCCTGGAACTGGTAATTAATTTAAATGTAATTTTATATTTGTCAACATACCACACCGTACACATAAATGTACTAATACTCTTTATGATTATGCCACAATTAATTATTAATACTTATTTTAGTTTCATGTGTGAACTTAAAAAAATTGGGAAGGTACTGACGAGTAAATCTGTTGAGACCGGGCCCTCTTCTTATGAAAAAAGAATTTACCGGGCCGCGGTCTCACAAAGGTTGAGAAACACTGGTGTAGACCATCTTCTGTGGATTTATGATGGGACAAACGTTCAGAAAGATTCTGGGACATGACGTTATGGGTTAGCAGAAAGAATATTCCAGAAAAGGGCATTAACTACAATCACACGACCAGAAATTAATTTTCAGTTAGCTTTTTGTCTAGTCATTACATGCTGAAGAGTTATCTTTCATGTTCAGTTTTTCATAGCAAACAATTTTGCCCGGATTTGGCTCGGTCATTTCTGAGTCTCTTTCACACGGGAGCCGTATATAATGCAGCAACCAGACGCCAATAACGAAGAAGGCTTTATACGAAGTTGGAGCTGAGGGATTTATGTCTTTTTTTTTTAACGGTCTTCATATTCCGCTGCGACAGGGGCGCAAAAAAATCACTCAGACTTATGCCGGCCGAGGTCAGTAAATGTCAGTTTGGGCCCCGTAACTTAACACTAAAAAAACAATTTTACATATATTTCATTTAGAATGTTTTTAAGTTATTAAATTCGTTGAAACAGTATCATGTGACACAGTAAGAAACTATAATGTTGTACCAGTACGGAATTATTGTAGTTCTGTCTGCGATAAATTTACACAACACGTTTAAGATATCGGTAGAGCACCCGGCCTGTAAATTGGAAATTCACAGTATACTGGTACCGCATCGATATGTTTACATGTGGAAAAACTTAGTAAAAAGTACGTCGGCCAAACAGGCTGCTATTTTAGTCCAACATTTTAGAATCATACATCTCCGTTGCTGTTAAATCACACGAAAATGTATATCACATCCGTCACACACAACTGCACCTTTTATTAATTTATTTACGGCTACATGTTTCAACTCTAATTGCGAGCCATCATCAGTCCTTTTATAAACTTTCATACAGGAGACATTATTCTGCAGTTTATAATTTTTTGTGTCGATGTTACGCAATTAGAGCCAAAATATGTAGAAGTTCATACAGTGATAAAAAAAAATAGTGTTTTGTGTGACTGATTAGGTACACACAGCAGATTTTCGAACTCGTATGGTACCCGGCCATGTACTACACTTGTCATGTAACGTATATAGACGGTAACAGGCCTGAAGGGACCAATTCCGGTGTCTTAGGTCACTATCTTGTTTCTAATTTGGAGGGTTCGATCCACGGGGAGGGGGGATGTTTTGTTTTCTCCAGTAATGACCTCCGTGAAGTTTTTGGAAGTTCAAAATACGTACGTGACCTATTTATTCAGTTGATAGAAAGGCTCAGCTATAAAGAACGGAAAAGAAGAGCACAGAGAGGCGACAGACTGTTAGAAAGGACATACAGGCCTACAGAGAGAAGAAAAGAGCGGGGAAGGACGGAAAATACGAGCGAGACTGAAATAAAGTAAAGAAAGAAGAAGAGAATAAAGAGACAAAGAAACAAAACAAGAAGTAAATTAAAAAAGAAAGAAAGAAAATTTTCACGGGGAATTGAATGCATTTGTAAAAACTTTCTTGGCTTGTTATGCATATTAACATAAATAAGCTTGCTTGTTTGGAGAAGTAGCGTTGGGCCAAAGCATTTCATGTGAAATGGTCAAAATTGTGTGATTTTATGTCAGATTTGATACGCGTTCTAACAAATCTACCGATATTTCTTGAAGGCTTACCCCAGGCTTGTGATTTATAAACATGCCCTTTAATACGTTTCTTGTCCATCAGTCATCACGTGATGTATAGTAATCACCCCATCTCTCAGGGGGTCTGCGCCTTTCTGACGAGCACAATGGCCAAGAGTAACAAAAAGAAGCAGAGAGTCCTGGTGAGGACAGAACATGTTCCAATACGGAAGTGACTAGTGATGTATGTCGGGTCGTATTAGGTGGTTTGACAGGGCCGTGAAATATCTTGATCTTCGCTGTAGTTCTACCGGACAGTCGCATCACAGCGTGCGCCTAAGTAGGCTAAAGCATCAAATAAATTTAAAGCTTAGTTAATTACACGTCGTGAAGTCGTGTGGGGAGATGAGCTTATTTGTAATGCCAGTACTTGAGGCTGCGCCAAATCCCTGTCTTTGTACCATACTTCTACTTTTCTTTTCTGAAACGATTATAATAAGACTCAATATGATTTTGAGCCTAATCTTATAAAGGATTTTGGAGGTGGAAGTGGCGGATACATTACCTGTCCATTTTATTGTTTCGTGCGTTTCTTTTGTGCCGTTGTGCTAGACACTGCCTTTTGTGCCGTAGTGCTAGACACTGCCTTTTGTGCCGTTGTGCTAGACACTGCCTTTTCTTGTTAATTGCAGGAGTGAGATAAACGTCTGTCCGTCTCCGAATGCAAGCGCGGGTACCAGGACGACTATTATACGTACAAATTGGCCGGTTTCGGGAGGTTACATAATATCATGTTTCACCATCTTGGTAACTGTTGACACTCAGCAATGTTAGGTAGTAATGTGGCAGACTGGGAGCAACGCTAGCAACACTGAGCCTAGAACTTGAAGGTTTGCCTATAATAGTTTTAAAATGGAAGCTTATGACAGAGTATAATGAGCTTTCGCCGGTCCCAGTAGCCGCGCGGTCTAAGGCTAGGTCTGCGGCCGCTCGCCTGCTGAGATCGTGGGTTCGAATCCCACCGGAGGCATGAAGGTTTTCCGTTGTGAGTGTTGTGCGCTGTCAGGTAGAGGTCTCTGCGACGAGCTGATCACTCGTCCAGAGGGTCTTACCGACTGTGGTGCGTCGTTGTGTGTGATCTAGAAACCTCAAGCATGATGAGGCCATGGCCCTCGTTGGGCCGCAGCGCCACAAAAAAAAAATTATGAGCTTTTAATTACAAACGTCCAAAAATCGTAACAATATTAGGAACGTAAATGTGAGTTATAAAAGAATATGTATTCAAAGGGCGAAAATATTTTTCAATCAAGTATACCAGTCTTTGTAGTCAATTCTCGGACTTGCGGGCCTACTTGGGCAAGACTTAGTATTGTAAAGGTTTATCTAAGTGGTGTGAATCCTTACCACTAGAAAACACTATTGCAAGGATTTACGCCGGTCCCAGTGGCCGCGCGATCTAAGGCGTAGGTCTGCGGCCGCTTGTTCATTGGGATGCGGGTGCGAATTCCACCGGAGGGCGTGGCTGTCTCTCATGAGTGCTGTGTTTTGTCAGGTAGAGTTCTCTACGACGGACCGACCCCTCGTCCAGGTGTGTCCTACTGGGTGTGCGTGTGTTAGTGTGTGTATGTGTGTCACTGAATGTGATCAGGTGCAATAATAACCCACTACACCTACAGTGAGTAGGTAGAAGAGGTCAGACTAAGAAAGAAAGAAAGAAAGACACACAGAAAGAAGGAAAGAAGGAAAGAAAGTGTTTTGTTCGTGTTAGGAATAGATAAGTTTCCTAGTATTCTTCTGGATGTTTCACACTGTATATGTGTCATGAAATTGCTGAATTATTATGCGGGTCTCTTGAACGTATAATCACTTCGAATTCTTACGTGACATAATTTTATAACAGTATCCACAGAACAATGAACATTTGTATTTTTCTTATCGAGAAAGGAAAGCTGTTTGAATTCTACCCGAAAATCCTTGATGTTTCTTGTTGTAAAATAAGATAAAAATAAATATATGATTAAAGGTCGTTCCGTATGACAGTTCTTCCATCTTTTATTAATAAAAGTAATTCATAGTTATACATTTGCATAGTGTAGCCTATCTTCTGTCATAAACCCACGTCTTTGTTTGCATCTGATATTATGAGAAAGAAGGTCAGCTTGCGAGTTAACTTCATGATGACAATGATGGACGCTTGCAGACCACGTGAAAGGTTAGATGTTTCCAGATAAACAGCCTTTCGTAATGTGCAGCCCTAACGCTGAGACCTTTCGTGGCTAATTGCTGTGAGTGATGAATTGAAATGTCGGATCTTGGAAAGATTTAGCTTCCACAAATTTATTATCTACTTTATTTCAAAGCGTGAATGTGGACATTACATTTTATCTCTCAGGTGCATTTCTGATTATGAGAGTTACTTTAAGGTGATTTTACACAGCAGTACTGCAGAGATTTCCACCTATCGCTCTCAACATTTAGCATTTCGTTTAATAGGTACATTTTCTTCTCGGATTCTGAATTGTGTGTTAGTACTTGCACGATTATTTGGCGAAAATTAAACAGAAAACTCAAAAGGATAAATGGACTGAATAAATTTTATCTCCCACCCCCAAATTGTAGTTAATACTGTAAATTTCATACTAATGTGTCATAATATAAACCTCTTTGTAAATAACCAACTTGAAGCACAATTCTTTTTCATGTATGTTTATTTTTATTCTCTAAATGTTTCGGACAGCTACGTGTCCATCATCAGGAAAATTAGTTGTATCAGTACATCTGGTATATGTAACTCTCTGTAGATGAACTTCTGGCATGTATACCAGAAGATCATCCGCACAGAATGACATGTATCAGATGTCTTATTGATACAATTAATTCTCATGATGATGGACACGTAGCTGTCCGAAACATGTAGAGAATACAAACAAACATAAATGAAAAAGAATTGGCGTCAATTGGGTTGTTTACAAAGATTATAACGAAGTGCACAATCAACAAAACATAAAATATAAGCATCGTTGTCTTAATTAGTTCAGTTTTGAAAGAAAAAGGTGTTAGAACTCTTTTTCTTTCAAGAATATCTGTGCAATAATTCAAAGTGTGGCCTTTTCGATGTTTGCTTGGTCCGTTACTTAACCTCTACCAGCACAGGTCGAACTAATACAGAAAACATGGGTTCTCTCCTATATCCATGTCTCAGATTTAATCTAAGCTGGCAATCAAGTGTCCGGGTGGTCAGGAGTGTAGAATCCTAAGCCCGCCCTGGCACCTTGATCACAAATCTTTAAAACTCTTGCACTAACAGTGGGATATTTGTTGATTTATCAACAATGACGCCACGTAACTTTTCTCGTCCCCTTACAAAACCCGGTTCCGAATTTGTTGATATATAAACGCAGAGACCATACCAACATACTCGTGCCTCTGTAAAAGTCAAATATAAGTATTATTTTAATGACCTATGCGTAAGTTTTCTTAAATTATAGCCCGCCACTCGTTCGTATTAGGATTAGATTCAACTGGTTCAGTGTATTGGTCGGAAAATAAAAATGACGCTTTGATTTCCGTAAAAGATGGGGGGAATTTCACTCTGTGTAATGGATTGTTAGCCTATTAAAAAAGAAAGAAAAAGGCTTCCTGTCCGTGCACAAATTCATAATCTTCATTCCTCACTTATCCCACTTATGCATAAACGAAAAATGGTTCGGTTCTTCCTCTTCCATATATAAAACCCCTGTTGGACCAGACAGAATGTAACACCCATTGTTTAGCCAGGACGGGACTAATCTCCATGATCGATTGGTCCGCGCTGTCTCAACACGAACACAAAGAAGTTCAATACATTCCACACTGTGAGCAACTGGACAATCCTCGGTTATAGTACTTACTCCATGGTGCAGAGTCCTTCTTGAGAAGCAAACTAGTTTGCAGCTAGTCAACATATTTCCCGCATTTCACGGAACCCGAAGGTTCATTACCGCACTCACAAGCGCCCGCCACCTGTCTCTATCCTGGGCCAGCCCAATCCAGTCCATATACCCACATCACACCTCCTGGAGATCCATCCTAATATTATCCACCCATCTACGCCTAGGTCTCTCCAGTGGTCTCCTTCCCTCCGGTTTCCCCAGCAGGACCCTATACACCCCCTCCCCTCACCCATACGCGCCATATGCCCAGCCCATCTCATTCGTCAGTTATAGCACAGTACAGGAAAAACGATATATGTCTCATAGTCGTATTAGTGTAAACCAAATCCATCTAAAGGAGCCCTTCTTGAAGATCTGACATTATAGCACCTGAATATTAGATGCCACTACCCTTTAAAATCTAGTAGTTACTTTATTTACTGCCAAGTTTGCCATTTAGAGATTCCACATTCTGCCCATAGAATGTATTTCTGAGTCTTGTATGGTTGTCAGACAAAACGTATTGCATTTCTATAAGCACGTGCAGCATTGACTGATTGGTTTTTGTAATCGGGAGAAAGTTTTTTTTACAGAATTGTACGAGCTGAATATTTAAATATAATTTAAGTAAATCTTGGTTTAAAGGCTTAAAAAACTGCTGCTGTAACATATCGCGAGCCAGCAGCGCCCATGTTCGGCTCACAGGAACTTATTTTAATATTATCATCCAGTGTATTTACAGTCTAATACTATTAATCTAAGAGTACTAATTATACAGTTATCTGCGTCCTGTTATCACGTGTCTCTCCTAACCATTGGGATCTCAAACAGCCTTAAGCTAATATTCTCTCCGAGAGGAAAATATGGAAGTGAAATTTGAAAAGAGAATTTTGATATCCAAAAATTAAATTGATTTCTCAACCAAGCAAGTTGACTCAGTGTGTAACACTTTCACTTTTATTCGGAATGTACCCGGTTTGAATCTATGCCGGTGAATTTCCTCAGTACGTGCCAGCAGACGTCACAATCGTACCTCAAACTAAGACACAGTGTTTAATTTGGTCAATAACTGAATTTTAGCTCCGTACATTATTTGGTTATCGCTTGATTGGCTTTATTAGTTGTAGGTTTGTGTTCATAATATTAGAATAATCTGAACATCTGTTACATTTTACAGTACAGTAGAACTCCATTTATCTGGACGCTGGTTATCCAGATCGCCAATTATCCGGTTCGGCTTGGCTCTTTCGGAAAATCTGTCGATAATTCTACAAAACTAACTTGTCTTGAAAGTACCGGTATCGGGTCAAGTTCAGTGCAGTGTTATGGCTTCTAGAACTTCAAGTCAGGCGTGGTTGAAAGGTTTAGACGCAGATAGATACTGTAAATAGTAACAGCTGAACTTCAAACTGCCAATGTAGCTTATTTTTAAAAAAAATCCAAGTAACCGGATTTTCCGATTATCCGGATGCCTCGCCGTCCCATTAAATCAGGATAAGTGGACTTCTACTGTATGTGACAATCGTCATGTGAAACTTAATTTTTTAAACAAAGCGATTTTTGGTAATGTAACGGGGAAGAGTAAGTTAAGTCTCTGGGCTGTCGTGATCTGTGCATCACCTGGTAGTGGAGATCTGTAACCGATTTTACTGCTTGCCGTCTACAGGCGTGACAAGTTGAAAGAGACACTGCCTCTTGTACAAACAGCTTCACTGTCATGGTAGACTTTCCTGTCAGCTTTACGGTGAGGTTTACACAGGTTTAGTTGCTAGCAGTGGCTTTGAAAGCACTTACTGAGTTAATAAAACGTGTTAAGCAGCCGACCTTACAATCGACTTGACTTCGGGTTAAACAGATCATATTTAAATTCCGTAGACAAGTTAACGAGTCAACATTTGAAATTCAAGCGGTAGTGACTAAGAAGATTTCTTGCTTTTTTGGGTGTAATGCAGCGTATTCTGGGAGATATTTGCTCGGATTTCGGATGAAACTGTTACCTCTAGCGTCATGGTATTTTATTTTTTTGCCTTGAAGAAGCCTGCAGCAGATAGACCTGAAGTTGTTACTCCTGTGCCACGGTACACACGGTCTGAACGTCCCGATGACGGTGAGTTTCCAGTCTACCATAGTTTTTTGGTTGCAAAGGCAAAGATAAAGTTCGCAGTATGTAGAAGGAGCATATAGAGATCATGCAGGTTATGACCAAAGTATTATATATGCCTGCTGACGCCTGCTGAGAACAGGACAGCATTTATCACGTTACGGGTCGCAACCCAAGAACGGGTCACCTGTGTTTTACAACATATGCGTTTTACATAATAAGATAAAATAAAACTTCTTAAGAGACAATTTTTATGTGGAAATTGTAAATGGCAGCTACATGTTTCGACTAAATAAAATAGCCATTATCAGGCTAAATATATCAGAAGTATAAAAAGGAAATTATATACCTGTAGGTTACATATAGTTACAAAAGATTAGCGGACAGATCTGGGCCTTACATATAAAGGTACATAATTATTATATATATATATATATATATAATGGAAATAACGTGTCAATATATGAATTGGATTCAGCTGTTTAGAAAGGAATAGTGCGCTTTTGTGAACCCCACGGTAATGGAGGTTTCTGGTACAGTAAAAGTGGATGAATTCTGTGACTTACTGAAGGCTGTGAGGCATGACGTTACTAACTGCAATAGCATCTTAGACTAATAAACACTAACGAATACCGTTTAGTGAACAGGACCTGACCGCCCAGCTAGTGATGAGTGTAAGCCTGAAAGTTTAATACTGATGATATTTATGTTCTCAAATGGACACGATTGTCGGGCAGTTCATTCCATTTCACTTTTTTTACATTCCTTTACCTTGAGATGTATTTTAATATTGTCCTATTTTCCTCATACATATTTTTCGGATTTTCACTTGACCCACGTCTGTAATTTTGAAGTACGTTTGTGTGTTTTTGGTGTCATTTGGCGTATTCCTTGAGTGGGCCATTGTAAGTACAGTGAATGATATGTTTAAATTTCGGAGCCAGAGAAAAACCAAATATTTTTCGAAGAACGTCTCACCCCAGGTCACATTTTACATGACGTGACTATGCCTGTCCACACACACACACACTACAGAACCTACGCTCCTTTCCTTATGTGTTTATTTTACTTTTACGAGATAGTGTGTCATTCCTGTCGTCCATCTAGTGTATGCATCTGGACTGAAATCTTTAAGCTGAAACATGTATTTCGCTCGTAACTACAACCACTGTAATTTCCCCTCCATCAACTGTACCTCTCCTCTATTTCTGTCTGTTACGTCATTTTGTTTTATCGTCGGTTTTTTTGTTAAGTTCGTACGTTATTCTTCTTCAAAAGGAAAAAGATCTTGATATTTAGAGTGCAGAATAATAAATGTGAAATTCCTTAACTCAAAATGACGTTCATGGGGCGGCGTAGGCCGAATAACCTTCAGTTAACTTTGTTGGTAATTGGCGAAGTTGTCCCTGTACAAGCCATGAAGAAATATGGAGGAATGAAGGCATATCTCCACGCATTCTCAATCTCGACACTCGGTAGAAGTAGTAAATTGCTTGCCTCGCCAGCTTTACCCCCGCAGAAAGAACCGTCTTTACCCAGTAAATGGGAAAAACTATGGGCCCGAGAGACAGTCCGGGCAATTTGCAGTAGAGAAAATTTCTTGCTTCTTCAGGGAATCCAAACACATTTTCACAGACCTCCAGTCCATAGTCTGCTCAATATACTGGCAGAGTTATAACTGGATTAATTGTTTAGAAACAAATATTTTTAGGCGCGTCTGCGAAACAATCCCTTAAAGCGACAAGTGGCTATGCCATTTCCGCTAGTCGGCTGGAAGGGAATGATTTCTACCGAAAAGATTTTCGTCAAATTTCATAGCTAGTGGCCTTTACTAATATTTTCGACACTTTTCGATTCTCTTCAAAATAGGACTAATATAACAAATAGTTTAAACATGATGACAGCTCGATTCTCGATGTTGTTGAAATCGCGCGCTTCCTTGACATGCTTCCGAGCTTGTTTCCTTCCTGGTCGGGCTAAGGACTTATTAGAACCCCGGTATTAAGACTTACACAGACTTTTGATCTCTCACCGTGAATGGCCTTCCTAACTGAGACAGTATTAACCCTGCGGTACACGATGATCACGAAGAAACAGTTTTTGTGAAGTACTGGCTAAGGCTGAAGAAATAGTTGTTGTTAGATACTAGATGAGGCTGAATAAGTATTTGTTGTTAGGTACTAACTGATGCTGAAGGAACAGAGGACGATCGGTTGCAAACGTCGTGTATCGACATTGGAGGACATCTATGTTTTAAATCTTTTTCCGTTTACTGCATCTTGATGGTAGTCGAATATAAATCTCTTTGTGAGAAGCGGGAAATCTTGTATTGTTCGTTGAAATATTGAACGAAGTTTTGAACTGTGTACATGAATATACCATCTAGGGACAATAACAAAGCGGACGTGTCAGATATGTTAACGTTTTGCAGATATATCCTAACTACTTGTTCACTACCATGCATAATTTGTAAAGAGGGCAGCAGGTATTGGGGAATTTTGTTTCCTTCTTCATATGTAATTTCCAAAACTCCAAATGACGAGGCCTTCGCTCTTCTGGAATATTGCGTGTAGTTTGTGGTATACGTGTAAGAGTACATTCTTGAAATGTTTGACCCTTGAAGATGGGAGCGATAATTTGTCCCGAAACTTTGGTGATCACCTATCAACCTACTACGTGTAAAAATTCAGAAGATCAAAGGACTTAATTACACAGCAGCGGAAACCTAAATACCGGATAGATTTTGATGAAATTTGTTATCAAGTTTCTGCAGTACGGCAGCTACAGCATATTCTCTTATTATATTAATAATTCTCCAATGAGATGCAACACAAAGCAGTCTATTTATTATTCTGCAAGTTCAATCTACATGTTTCCGGTATCAACTACACCCATCATCGAGAGTACATAAAACTGTAACTACAGCCTCCGGTACTGGTCATAATTTTTGTGTAGCTACCTCCCTGCAACGTGGCCAAGCTAACTTGGTCACGTAGGAGGGAGGTCGTTGGAGGGAGGTAGCTGCACAAAATAATATGACAAGTACCGGAGGCTGTAGTTACAGTTTTGTGTGCTCCTGATGATGGGTGTGGTTGACATCCGAAACATATTGAGTGAACTTGCAGAATAATAAATAGACTGCTTTGTGTTGCATCTCGTTGGACAATTATGAATATAGGTCAGCGATGCAAGGAACCATAAACATAAAATTCTCTTAGTTTATGGGTTCTGGTGGAACCATAGCTACCGACGCACTGTCCGTTGTATTTACCTGCTAAAATTTAAGTTCTCACAGCGTTTCTATTGCAGATTCAGTCTTAATCGGACGTTTCGCCCTGTTTTTAGGTGCACAGTTAAGCAGAGTGGAACAGTTTTTTTTCACAGCATTCACAATTTTACCGTGCATCTTGATAATATCACGTCTTGTATTTAACCAACTGAATGCACAACTAGATTGCTCTAGAAAATATTGTTAAAATTTACATTAAAATTTAAATTAAAATGCTCCTACATGTTTCGGTTTGACAACAATCATCAGGAAGCTTATTGTTGTGCTTTACTAAATTTATAATTATTAAAATAGTTATTTAAAAACGTCGTTATGAATCAGTTCTGTCGTGTGGCGGCATATTTATCCAGTCTGTAATGGAGAACCCTCGTTACGTAATGGAATAATTAAAAACAATTAAGAACGAGTAGTTAACATCATAAGTAACTGGATTTACCCTTTGCTTGACAATACTCTCTTTCCAAACGTCTGTGAATATTTATCTACGCGTCATAACATTCCAGAAGACTTAAATCTTGAATGTATTCAGACTCTTCACATATTACGGTGCGACTAATGCGCGCTCGCGCACATACGTGCCACACACGTACCCACCTACATACAGCCAGAGCACGATGGTTACAGATTTGCAAATAACAGTGAATTGTTTGTTCTTACAAAACCTTTCACGCATATATTAAAAGCTATGAATTATTCGAACTGTCAAAAAAATGTGACATGTATATTAACCCTGTAAAGACTCAACGTGTCTGTTTTGTATAAGAACTCAGTACGTACCGCGCAGTAAACAGTCCCCCACCTCGGTTATACGTAGCCAATCTGCAAATGTTGTGTCAGGCAAAAGTCGCTGCCTGTTGTGAGATCTGTACAAAACACATAACGGCAAGGTGAGCATCATATAGAATTTTTTAATGTTAAACCTGGTGATACGTAAATTAATCGCTAGGCTATAAATGTTTAAAGCCATGAAAACAGCATTAATACACATAATTAATTCTGACTGGTTTTCTCAAGGATTTAGAACATATGTACACATTTCCGTACGTGTGCGAGCAGAGTTCAGAGTGGAATACTAATTTTTTTTATGGCCGATTGTGAAATGTATTAGGTCTAAGTGCAGGGAATTTATATACACGCGTTGTAACCCAAAATATTAATTTCTACCAGAGCGACAAATCTATTCTCAAACCTACGAACATGAGAGCTTCCTTGGTTTGCAATAAATATATAAGAAAATAACATTTGATTACCCTGCTTATTATAAGCATCTCTATAGACTGGGTATAAACGTCTCGCGGACCACAGTTTAGTGAAGACGCCAGTGTATTTTTGTGACCTCAGCTTAGGTCGAATTGTACTTCCTAAACTGTGAGTGTTATAAATACAGTGTTTTTGTTTCTGTCGTTGTGTAGTTTCGATTTTGTTGTACTTACACATTTACAACGGAAATGTCCCGCATCTCTCCACAAGACCCTTCTCTTGTGGAATATAAGGTCAGCAGTATATCAGAGTGTCGACTGAGGAATGCATAGAATTCCATGAGAGGAGGGCGAGGAAACCAAAAGTTATGTTCTGCTGAAATTCAACTAGTCTGCGATATCAGATCGTTCCATGTGCTTGTGAATTAGCGTCAGGGGTTCATCAGCAGGCTTCAGGTGTTCTAGACAATTTCAGGTAACATATAAAAATAACACAACATAACAAAGATTGTGGTTGGCTTCGAGTAATTTTTTATTTAACACATGTCAACTGTACGATACTTTATGCAGACGACCAGATTTTAATGGCTACATCAGAAGATGATTTACAAACAATGGCACACCACTTGGACCTTATAGCAAGAAAATATAAAATGACCATATCTAGTACAAAAACAAAATCAATGACAATGTGGGGGAACCACATACAGGGGGCAAAAATTGTGTTAAACGACAATATTATTGAACAAGTAACAGATTTTAAATACTTGGGGTATCGCATATCAGAATACGGAAGTGATTTAGAAGATAAATTGCAAACATACAACAAAATAAACGG
>Ga0131853_10014858_pt1 | contig 14251 bp, 7 predicted proteins | sample TergutLab28metaG_FD_92764 | JGI IMG/M metagenome (GOLD analysis project Ga0131853, IMG submission 92764) | Labiotermes labralis P1 segment gut microbial communities from Petit-Saut dam, French Guiana - Lab288 P1 (version 2) (version 2) | ecosystem: Host-associated > Arthropoda: Insects >... | reverse complement strand
ACACAGCCTCTGGTATCATCACACTGAAACAAGTGAGTGGTCTAATGTTACTGAAATACACTTCCATAAGTATGAGCACATAGTAGTAAAATTAATACTGTATATATATATATATATATATATATATATATATATATATACTAAAAATGTACTATTAAAATTTATACTGTATATATATATATATATAGTATGTGCTCATATTTATAGAATTGTATTTTATTAATTTTAGACTACTCACTTGTTTCAGTGTGATGATACCAGAGGCTGTATAATACAATTTTGATCTCCTGATGATGAGCACATGGTGATGGAAAAATTTAGAGGCATGATATAAAACTTATTGTAAAACAAAATTTTGTGCATCTACTTGGTTAGTTACTAAGATAAATATACTGAAATGCACCGGTCAGCAAAACATAAAAAACAGGGTAGCAAGTTTTGTAAAGATACTGATAACGTATGTGTTAATAAAAAAAATTCATGAAGCAAACTTTTTGAGACGCTTAAGAGTCCGTCAGATGTTCAACAAATTCCACCTCTCTTACGTAAGGTGATCGAAGTTCTTCGCCTTCTGTAGGGCCCTACACTGAGTCAGCTGCGTTCACGGCCTCATTAACCCTTATCCTGCAAACATGGAGAATTTGGTGAGCTCCGAATAATGCCGGCAGATGGCAGATGGGATTTAACTCGGCATTTAAAGGGTTGACTAACTTGTCAATATTGTGTATCCATTTATGCATATGTCCTCCTACAGGTCTCTAGACGTCTGGCTACGCGATTCAACTTTTCTGTTTCTCATTTGTTCCATAGGAAAAAAATATCCTGATCACATAACCCTTCTTGATCTTCTGAGATTAATGATACTTAAAGGTCCTCTGTTGACAAATGCATCACAACGTAAGAAAAGGACGTGTGAAGAATGTATGAGGGGACTGCATTAGCAAACTTAAATATGAAACTTTCTTTCTTTTGCATGGATTTCTATTCGAGCAATTATTTTAATAATAATGATAATAATAATAATAATAAGCTATTTTTTGAAACTGGAATTGTACAACCAACGTTACTAATTCCTTAAGGCAAGTTAACATCTTGAGCTGTACTCGTAAGCTTTATACTTATTCCACAAGACGTACTGATTACACTACAGACCTGGGAATATTTATTGATTGAACACTACATATCGGCTACCACGTTGACTAAATATTTTCTTAATCCATTAAATTGCTGGGACTTGATTGCGTTATAACATTTTCTTTTTTTTAAGAATTTGTTGTGTAGTGTTGTTAATTTCTACCTTAGACTTAAAAATTAACACGCTTCTGATATTTGGAATTTTGTCATCTGCTGATACTACAAGCTGGAACGCATCCAATGGAAGTTTGCTTCTCCTTGTTACAATCGTTTTTATTCCTTGTGCCCTTCATGATTATTTTGACACACTGGAGTCTCTCATGCTGCATACCTGACGTGATAGAAGGCGTCATTTTACTGCGCTCCTTCTTTTGTTCCCCTTGCTTCAGGTTTGAAATAGTTTCCATTTCCACTGTACAATAGAGATAGCTGAGTTATACACATAAATTTAGGGACTTCTCTAGGTTTATTTATTTTTTTTAAAATTCATCTGCTTAGAACTGTAAGAGCTACAACGGGTGTGTAGTTGCATGTTTATAAATGAAATTAGTACTCTGAAACAGATTTTACATTAGTTGTTTGTGTCCTGCTTGGTCGCGCACATTAATTTACCTGCGTACTTTTCAGCTGTGTTAATTGATTAATTTTTTGTCTTTCATATGTTACTTGCTCTTATTGTGTCTGTCTGTTATATTAGTGTCCTATTGATTTTTCTAAAATTGTTACTGCTCTGTTGATTAACACAACATTTAACAAGGATGGAAAATGGTTGTACTGCAGTAAATGTAGCTGTTGTGCCAGCACTTGAATTAACCCTATTTTATTGTTGGTTTTAGCTGTGTTGTGTTTTGTACGTGTTATTTGATTGTTAGTACTGGTTTCGTAATTGGCCATTTCGCTGTCGAGTCACACACCAATAAACAAGAAGTGAAATTCATTGAACTTTTATCACAATTTTTATTAATGAAACTTATTTGATGTATGTGAAAAATGTATTACTTAATTACAGATTTTGTCGACGTTAAATTTGTTGATTATATATTCAAAGATTCGCGGTATCGCCATGCTTGTCACGGTTCACGTAAAAATCAGTTCAAGCGTGATATAAAGATATGTTCTTAGTCTAGCTGCGCAACATATTTCACGACGATGGGGCGTGACACTTAGGGGTACACTGCATTGGGATTTTGTACAGCATTTCGCACTGAAAAGAGAAACACAACACAACATGTGAAGAATTCCAAGGCTCAATCCGTGAAATTGATAAACTTAATCGCGAACAATTGAGTATCCCCAACGCTTCATCGATTCATGATGTGAAGAATTTCACGGGAAGAATTCAACCAAAAATTTTGGTAAATCCTTTTGGTTCAGGGTTTATTCCCCATGTGAAGGGAATTTTTGAGAAGCTCAAATGTATCGGGAATTGATGGGGTATTAGGACTGTCTTCAAAACGAAACACGCCTTTATAGGTTTCTCTTATGACTACCAGACCGGAAAGGAATCCACAAATTATGGCACATCTTGTCTGCAGCGTGCTGTGCGATTGTGGTGGAAGATACGTTCGTGAAATAGGCTGACCACTAGGCATGCAGCTCGAGGAAAATGGTCACAACCGAAAAGAACGTCTTCTACAGAAACTTAAACGGGCCGAATATTCTGACAAAAGTCATCGAACTAACTGGAACGAATCCAGGATTTTGAAAGGTGAAATTAATCTTTTGAAGCCTGGTGGTTACTTCATGTACAAAATCGCGTTTAACATTAACAATGCTGAATTCCGCACACAGACTGCTTTTTGTTTCCTACGGATCTCGGTACAAATATCTGTTATTTCCCTGTAACAATATAAGCTAGTTGGTTTTTATAACCGAGTCGAAATACGTTTACTGCGAGGTACGGAATGAGTGAAATATAACTCAAGTTTTAATTTTTTATGTTTAAACGGTAAATCGCAAGCATAGGAAATGGAATAAATAATTCGTTTTTAACAAATCCATTACGCTAATCTAGTTTCGTAATTTTAGCTAGTTTTAATTCCCCTAATCAGCATGGAGCCGATCCCAGTGGCCGCGAGGTCTAAGGCGTAGGTCTGCGGCCGAACATTTGTTGGGATTGTGGGTTTGAATCCCCCGGGGGCATGGATGTTTATTCTCGTGAGTGTTGTGTGTTGTTATGTAGAGGTCTGTGCGTTGGGCTGATCACTCGTCCAGAGGAGTTCTACCGAGTTTGGTGTGTCTGAGCGTGATCATGAATCTTCGGTAATGATTAGGCCTTGGCCCACAAGGTTGTTGCGCCGTGGTTAGAAAGTCAGCAGATGGATGAGCAAGTTATTTTTTAAGCCAGAATTATCTGATAATTTCTTAATGTTTTCTTTCTTTATTTGTTTTATACTTTAAATTTTACTGCAATTTTGTCACGCTTAATTCGATTTTCTTAAAAGCAGGTGAGAACTATTGTTTTGGTGGTAATAATAATAATAATGACTTCTCTACGCTCTTAGTTTTATATCTTAGTCAGGTAGTCCCACAGTTTTTATTGCTTTGTATTTTCATTTCACTGTGTATTTTATCTTACCTCCCTCTGTTAAACCGCTACCCAAGGAGCATATTGTGTGTAAAGGACATAGGTTTGACAGGGAGTGAACATCTCTTCCTGTCGGGCACAATGACTACGTACCTCCCTACCCTGCCCCTTTCCATCAGGACAAGTTCTGATCCAGATTCCGAACCGCTATGCTTGTTTAACGCACAAAGTTAACCTTACATAACGTCAGGATACTACAGTATGTGGAACTTGTTTTATCTGACCTCAGATGACACATAGGGCATTATTAAATTACTATTTTACGATATTAGTCAACTTGACATTGGAGTGACCTGCAGTTTGCGTTAGTTCATGCCACGATTCACGAAAATTTGTCATTTGGTTCAAAAGACAAAACTTCAGACTTCAGAGAGGCAGGCACTCACGCACACGAAACACACACACACACACATATATATATATATATATACATATGTATGATGTTCTCATAAGCTTACCTTTGTTCTTAAAGGAGGAAAAATGGACTAAAATATCTTCGCAGGTAGAGGGAAATGTAAATATAAGTTGTTCCTGCGCTTCGTTTTGCATATACTTAGCCGTGAATAATTGTGGTAGTAGAAGGAGAGCTCAACGAACTCATGAACATACGCTAGATGGAGCTAATTTGTCATATGCCGCTTCGTTGAACCCCGCGTAAGAAGCCCCTAGGATCTAATACATAAGAAGCTAGGTGGGCCTCACTAACTACGTGAAAGGTGTGAAGAAGAGAAAAATTTATTCCATCGAGAATCGAAGTTTCCGTAGCAATACATAGCAAGAGCTAGACAGTGTACTGCATGGGCTACTGACGTGTGAGTAATGTTCTGGCTGAAGATAGTGACAGTTCCGTAATATATAACTAACCAACAAAAAGCATTTCAATGTAGATGCTGTTTTTTTTACATTTTTCTCACCAATATGTTTCGGTCGCTATTGTGGTCATCTTCAGGGTGGTTTTTGACTTTCACGTGACCGTGCATCGTGATAAATTCGTATAATAAAACCAACTAGATTCACTAATTTCTCACATTTATTTTTCTATTCTACATGTTTCGGACAGTTCCTCTGTCCATCATCAGGAGTTTTTACTGTACACAGAGAAATTGTATATGTCATACAGGTTTGATGACAGCTTGTGAGCAGGATCAGGACGGAACAATTTCCGTCCTGATCCTGCTGTTGAGAAAATTGTGAATTAAATACATCATAAACATTGAAGTGCATTTGTTAGTTATTTATATATTATGGACCTGATTAATGCACGGCAGATAGAGCATATTTAAATAAGGACTGTAGTTTGCCTGTGTGGACAGAGAAGGGAAGGTCTTGTTAGCAGCTCACAGTATTCTCTGGACATGTTACTGTCATCTCTATTGAAAGTAGAGGCTTATGGCCATAGTTAGAAGAACCCAACACTGGATTACATTCTGAGAATTTTTGATCCAGTCCTTTCCTAAGTGGTAGCGAAACATAGAATTCCATAAAAGGAACGTCTTTGTCAACTATATAGTACGAGAAGATAAAATTGTACTTACCGCGTATTTTGCATCCAAATTTACGTTTCTAAATTGAACACAGTTAGGGTTAAGACGAACTGTTGCATGCCTGTGTTTGTGTGTCTGTGTGGGTCCTGTCACGGTCGAGAAAACCCCAACGTCATTGCCAGAATAAATGGAAAAAAAAATATCGATCAGACCAAGAAATAAGAGGGCTGGGAAACACGCACGGGAGAAATGAAAGAAGAAGATAAAAAGGACGGACGGGTTAGGGAAACTTTGTAACCTGCAGAAGAGGGGAAGAGGGAGATGAATGTTAGAAGGGAGGGCTAATAACGACATTGGAAACAATACAGGTAAAATGGGCGAGGAATATACCAAAGACACTGCTGAACGGAAGAACGAGATGAGGGAGGTTTTGTAATGTGAAGAAGAGGAAGATTGGAAGGGGGTTGGGATTGACGGGAGGACGAACTACTAAAAGGAATGGCAAAATAGTGTAGGAATGATGGGGCAGGAGATAATATACGAACGGGATATACAAGTTAATAGCGTAAGTAGTGGAACTGTTCTGATGTTACAAATAGCTACGAAAAGAGGTAACAAAACGGAGAGATAAACGGCATGAGGAATGAGTACTTGGGAAGGGTGGGCTAAAAGTATAAAGTGGAATGAATAGTTTAGAAACGACTATACAAAAGAGATTATTTTTCCTACACTATTCTAAAGATTGTACGCTTTATATGCATGTACATGAGTACGTGACGTCAGCAAACACTTCACCATTGTCTGGTGCCTCTAAGCTTACACGCCACTGATGTCCGAAAATACCTCAAGTTTTTGTGAATCCTTAATTCTTCTATTCTCAGTGTTAAATATGCCGAAACTAAGGTACTCAGAGCGCATTTGGACTTGTTATCATGCTGTTGTGACTTCCTGTGGAGTGGATTATAACCTCAAAGTCCTCCCTCCCCCACCTTGACATGGATGGTGATGACAAGAAAGAAAATCTGGGATTTAAACATTCCATAGAGACACTTCGCGGAAAACACATTCTGACAAAAACAACTACTGGTCTGTTGGTTATATTGTTATAACCGTGTGTTTTTTATTGTTCTGAAAAGAACAGAAGATGTTGCTTCAAAGGATTGTAGCTGTGAATCTTATGTTTATTGGACCGTGCATCATCTTGATAGTTGAATAAAGAGAGACCCTTGATGTCACTTGCTTTTTTATTTCATTATTTAATGTTCAACATGTTTCGGATGTTAATACATCCATCCTCAGGAGCCTGCGACTTATTTGTTGAGTTATTTCATGGGTTGTATTGCTCTGGTTCGATGCGTGTTGGTGTTACGTTGTGGTTTGGCTGGGGTGGTGTGGTATCCGGATGCAGGCTGAAGCACTGCTTCAGCCTCAATCCGGACATCAAGTGACATCAAGTTGGTCTCTCTTTATTCAACGATCGTAGCTGTGTTTTCACAAATGTGTGAAAGTAGAATAGAATCTCAAAAATTGTGAAAAGGTTCAGTTTGCGATATAGAAACAACGCTACCTTTTTCAAAGGCAACTGCTGTGATACACAGAAGTTTGAAGGACAGGAGACAGTGACGCATAAACACCACAGTAAAGTATGGCAACATATGGGACAGTATTTCTAATTATGAGCTCATCAAATTGTGACGTTTTGAATAGCTCTCGTGTATTTACACCCCCCCCCCTCGAAAAGGCAGAAGTGCGTGGAAAGTGTAGGACTAATCAATATTTGAACTAAGTGCATGTAAAATATTGGTTTATGTGATGGATTTTATTGATATTAGCTTATGAACATTTGAATCTTTTATGAAAATATCTTTCAAACTGGAATTAACACATTCTGCACACCAGTCGTCTCAGGTGTCTCGCGTAACTGACTAAATCAGATGTTAAATAGCGCAGAGTAGAAATTTAATCTTGTTTAGAAGCTAACAGTCGTCAACTAGTCGATAAAATCCCGCCTTATTTGCAGTTCGAAGCTTCTCTACTGTGTTGCAAAGAAAAGGTTTCCGAAACGTATTCTGAGCGATTTGAATGTATCCCAACCTATTTTCCAGTTTATTAAAACTCGCATTAATTGTATCTACCAGTTAGCACCAGATCACAAGAGTGGTCTGTTGCGTTCAGGTTTTCCTACTAAAAGTTCATGTGAATTTATAATCTTCCCAGATCCTTCTCCCCATATGTCTAAAATAATATGGAAGTTTTGAAATTGTTATATATACACCCTTTTTACAAATTAGGGGAAGACAGGCGAATTCCACATGAAACATATGGGCCTATTTATCTCAGTAATTAACCAACTTGATGCACCAATTTTTTTTTACAATAAATTCATTTCATGCCTCTACATGTTTCGAGCAATTGTGCTCATCATCAGAAGGTCAAAATTGTATTACACAGCCTCTGGTATCATCACACACATATAGGTGGCCGTCTCTTAACCTGTGCGCGAGTCGGCCACCTATAGGTGTGATGCTACCAGAGGCTGTGTAATGCAATTTTACCTCCTGATGATGAACACATGTGCTCGAAACATGTAGAGGCATGAAATAAACTTATTGTAAAAAAAATTGGTGCATCTATTTGGTTAATTACTGAGATGCACGGTCAGCAAAACGTCAAAATAAGGGTCTATGTTGTCAAATGTTATATTTGGTCCAAATACTTCACCATTCTTGTGTGGATTGACAGTTCACTGCCTTCTGACTCAAAATGACGCAAGTTTGTCTTCTGCAAGTTGTCGATCGGAAGCACAGTGCAGTAAGTTTAATCTCCTCTGAGTTGTAACGCCGTTTGTATCTGGAGACGAACGCGAATGTTTCGAAGGGACCAGCAGCCCCCAGCTTGGGATAGAAGATGATGGTGGTGGGTTTTTCCGAAAGGATGGTATAATAGTCGCTAGACTATGAGGCACCACATGCCACCCTAAACACCTTAATTCTCAGAAAATAAGATGGATGGCTTCAGGGGAGGTCAATAACTTTCGAAACTAGGGAAGCTGGCACAGAGAAACGTATCTCATGAATATGTGTTACAAATCAAAGTATTCAAATTGTTTAGTGGCGTATAAGTGTTTACATTTTTATTTCATGTTTACCATTAACATTTTTATTGGTTTTGTGCCTGTTTTTCCCCTCAATACTGTTTTACTTGTGGCTGCTGCAACGTAATCTAGAGGACACTAAATAATGTATTGCTATCGCGTATGTTTTTCACTTTATAAAGTTTCTTGTTAGGCCTGTTCGCAAGATTTGGAAAATTTACTATTAGCTACGTCATGTTTGTCTGTCTGTCCGCATGAAACTACTCGTCTCCCACTGGCAGGGTTTTAATTAAATTTGGCATCTGGATATTTTTCAAGAATCTGTCGCGAAATTTTAATTTTCATTCAAACCTGACAAGAATAATCGCCACTTTTCACGAAGGTAAAGATAAAGTTAAAGCACACCCTTGTAAAGGGACTGAGGCTCTCTACAGGCTGTACGGCCCATAGGGGTAGTAGAGGTATAGCTCTACTCTTTCTTGAACACGACATTAGAAGGGGTCAGCGTCACGCCCCGACCGCTGTTTACCCCGGGAAAGACCCGGCACCCATTGTACAGGAGGCTGGCTGGACCCCAGCGTCGGTCTGGACAGGTGCGGAAATTCTCTCCCCCCACCGGGATTCGATCCTCGAACCGTCCAGGCCATAGCCAGTCGCTATACCGACTACGCTACCCGGCCCACACTTTATAAGAAGAACAATTCATATTTTTTATCATATTGTTGTATCCTGCGTTGTTCCGTTGGAGAATGTATCGTGGAATGTATCGTGGAATGTATCGTGGAATGTATCGTGGAATGTTTTTCCATGAGGAACTGAGCCCGAAACTCAGGTTAAGACGGGGAGTTGGGCAGGCTGCACACACTCGCAATAATTCCCACGTCAAGTGTACTGGAATTTATTGGGCATAAACAGTGAATAATGCTGATACAAATGAACTGTATGGAGTTTCTACTCTCGTTGATTGTGGGTCTCTTCATTACCACACTCACTGATCGGTCAGCTTCATTCAAAGCCCTTGGTCACCTACCCTTCGAGATTCTTCCGCAGGCTGCAACTGGAGCACAAGGCAGCTACTGTTACATATGTCAACCCACACTTTGCTCACGCGATAAACATTAGTACGACCATTTATAAACAAAAAGAAATAGAAAAAAACTATCTTCCTCCCATGTCTGGTCTGCTTAATAAGAAATAAAACAGTAAACAAATAGTATGAGTTATAGAAAGGCGAGGATTCAGCACAATTAAATAAGCTTATGACTTACATACGGTACATAACACAATCCTGCAGAAGAAAGTCTATCAGCCACACAACAATAATAGACGTCAAATATACAACAATATTTCTCTCAGTTCTTCTCAGAATGAGAAATGTTTCAGAAGAATGTTATAGAGAAAATCGAAAAAAAGCATTTTGTGCTTAATGACTTTTCTCGAAAATCTCGCCGATTATGAGATAGCATGGCAAAATACTGTAGAGTCGGACAGGCCACAGATGACAATATGGAGCATGCTACAAACACACGCTCAAAATATGTAATAAAACTCAAATATTGTTTGTCTACTGCAAGAGCGGTTGAATGAACGCTCCTCAATAGTACGTCATACGTCCAATGCCTGCCTTGTGCCTAGATTCTTCCCACATTTAACTTTGCTCATTTTGATCCCATTCTCTTGCAATGATTAATTCTTATCGTATTTTACCGCATTTTTGTATTCTTGTGTCTCGTTTTCTTTAAATGTGTGCCTGTATTGGCTTCAGTGTTTCTGTCACGTAGGCTATTTAAAAAGATAAATTATTGAAAGTCAATTATCATAATTGGTAGGCTTAATTTTTGTTTTATGCTCAGTAGATCTCTGTATTTTTTAAGTCGGCTATAATACAGGGTGATTCAAAAAGATGGACTCAATTGAAAGGTAAACGGCGCCTCAACACACGCCAGACAGTTGGTTACGGTTTTACAAGTTCTCAGCTCGCTCTACGGGTTGACTTGCGTGGTCTACGCTCAGAGCTCTCTTGAATTCATCTCAGGTTCTACTCTGATGTACACAAACAATCTTGTACTGCATAGTAGCCATTTTGTTCTCAACTGACCCTGCTGCAAGGCTGTGCACTAGACGAGCACTCTAGCAATGGTATTTGACACTTTATGATCTTTTCTCTTAAATCTTATGTAGATCATTCATATTCCATGTAGAGTTCATGAAATATAGACGTACAAAATTGAGTCCATCTTTTTAAATCATCCTTTTTATTCTATGTTAAGGGCTCTTGACGTATTTTAATCAGTATTCATTTGTCTGTAAAACTTAGAAGGTGAAGAACAACACTACCTGGGAAAAGAACATTTTAAAGATTTTACTAGAATGAGAAGTCTGAAAATTACAGATTCTGCTTTGTTTAATGAAATGACGGCATATTCTGGTTTCATGACACGGACATACCCGTGTTGAAACTAAATTAAAACTTGCGTTAAAAACAAAACTTTTGAATATCTCTGTAATTTCGCCAGGGGAGCGGTACGAAATTCAAAACAGTCCACATTGAAAAGTGAAATTTGGGATCTAACTGGTTTGTATAAACATTTAGTCGCAAAATATGTGTATTTTCTCAATTACTTGGTGTGATGTGAATTAAGTTAGTACCTAATTAGTGGCTGCCACGAAAACGAGGCGAACCTCCCCAACTGCTCTGACCATGTTCCCAATCTACGGTTAGACAAGAGCCGCTGATTTCCCCCGAGTTCCACCCGTTGCTGTTGACCGTGATGCGACAATTCCTTATCACACGATACTGCCTAATCTCAACTTGGCTTTAGATGGCGGTGAATATTCGGCTCTAGAACCCGGCCGATGTGTCCGTAGGTAAATCTCCTCTTCCCACAGAACAGGATGAAGTTTGGGGTGGGTTCCGGAGTAGGTATAGACGAGTAAGAGATGGAGAGAACCCCCAGACCTGTTGAGAATTGAGCCTGTATCCGTCCGTCATCCAGCCCATAGCCTTGTAACTATCCCGATTACTCTACACCGGTGTCTTATTTAAAACGTGACATCAAACTTAACTTCCTAATTATGGGATCTACCAAGTGTCTAATCCAAGATGAAGATTTCCAATTTACGAGAGTATGATAATGTGCTACATAGGTAGAATTATTTCACACCTCGGGGATGATAATCGATGCATGCGGAACAGTGATGGAATAATCATAAAAAAAGGGAAAACTCCTGAAACTAGGGGACGCACTTTTTCCGGTCATACTTCGACCATGATGTAACTGGAGATTGATTCTTAAGCTTAGTGTTTTGAATCAAGCATCTGGCTGCCTGAACGTCGTCTGTTATGTGTAGTGTGATATATTAATTAAAATGTTTATGTACGTGAACCTTAAGGGTAATTAGGTAAAACGTTCTTTTCCGTAGGCTTACGGTGTGGTATTTTGAAGTTAAGGTACTGAGTCATAGAAATTCCGAAATCATAACAAGATCAAACACCTTTCGTTTGATATGTTATGAAGGAATTAAGAACTGTTGTGTAAAAGAAATGTAAAAATTATCCCAGAAATAAATTTTAACTGCAAATATAAGCAGAAATTAAAAATGTTTTTTTTTAGAAACATTCGCACGGTGTTCTGGTAGCTGTTATGTGGATGACAGTCCTTTGAAGAATGAAATTCGTCTAAATTGTACACATAAGTTCAAGTCCTGCCTCACAGCTAGCGAAATCGACATCAAGTAGAAAGTAAAATCTGTTAAGCTGTGTGGAGAAATCAGTGGTCCTGGCTGTGAGAATTTCACAGAACACGTAAATTCACTGACTGGACAAAAGTGACGCGTTGAATGTTGCAGCACGTGAAGCATACTTACCAGGGGACTTTAAGCAATTAAAAGAATATTGTAATAGAAGTAACACACCAACAAATACACTTATAGTTGTTGTTTAGTGTTGCTCATTGGGCACTATCTTTATCGTTGCACCGTGCATTTTGTAATTTATTTCAGTAACACACCAACAAATGCATTTGTTGGTGTATTACTTAAATAAACTACAAAATGCACCGTGCAACGATAAAGATAATAGAAATTTTCTTCGTCATACTTAGGTAACACTAATCCCATTAAATGTGTACATACTTCTATATTTCACAACAAACAAGCTATACGCTTGACGATGGCGTAGCATACCAATGTATAAGCATATGAGCTCATACGACACATATTTCAAGTAAACTGAGTAATATTTTACGGAGGCAGCATGTGTCTAATACTGTATGAACAGGATTCGGGTAAATTTTATAACACATTATGTACAGCGTAAGTGATGTGGTGTCCTTGCTTATATCTGACACAAATAAATCTTGAAGATATATTCTGTGTACATTAAAAAGCATTTGGATGCTTAGCGACAAAGCTGCTGTTATATATATATATATATATATATATATACAGACTGTTACTTCCTTCGCGTCTCCGAATACGACGGCTAATCGCATAGCAAGCCTGCACCCGCCGAGACATTCGGTGAGAGCTGCAGTAACGGACTGTTAGCAGTGATCATCCTATGACTCAGAGTTTCATACTTTTTGAAAGACAGATAAATTTTTTGTGAGGGTCAGACGTATTCATCAAACTGCGAATGAGTTTATGGCCATGTTAAATATTTGACTGGAATTGGTCGTTGCTATTTAGAAGCATCTTCGTGCTGTTGCGTGCAGGGACTGTAAACGACGCCACAGGACCGGTGTTGACGTTTCTAATTGACGGGCTGAGACAAGTAGAAGTCAGACAACATGCTGTTGCATTTACGTGCTCCGTATACAGTTTTGAAAGATGTAAGAAGTAAATTTGTAATTCGCTGATTATTTCAGTGCATTTCAGCTGGTGAAACGTAATGTGAGGGCACAGAAAATGCATTTTGAGGAGTTTCATGTTTCGTGCACTCCACCAAACATTTTTAGGATTAAAAAATCAAGGATTCTGATATGGGAGAGGTATGTAGCACGCACGAGAGAAAAATTGAATTGATACGGAGAATAGTTCGGAACGCTTGAAAGATTACGTCAACGTAGAAACCTAGGCGTCAATGAGGAGTCAGTGTTAAAATTATTCTTAAAGAAACTGTGACAGGTTTGGGTTGAATTTGTCTGCTTCTGGGTAGAGACGAATAAGGTAATAAATTTTCGGTTTCCGTAGAAGTAACGGAATGGTTTTGCTAATAGGGTAACTACTGGATTCTGAGGAAGAACTGCGGTGCATTTAATTATTGTTCTGTAACAATCTGATGCAAAGTTACGGGCGCTGAATTAAATACGTAACGTCTGGAACAAAATCCTTCTTAAGAGACTAATAGTTCCTCAGCTAGTCCATAAATCTCCCGCATTTTGTGGAGGCTGCATGTACATAACTATGATCAAAACAACCCACCACTCTCCTCAACCACACGAATCTAGTCCAAAATGTTTTAGCCTGTTTCTGTACGATCCATCTTAGTTTTCTTCTTCCATCTACACCAAGGGCTTTTAAGTGGATTTCCCCTTTATATTTCATCATCAAAATCCACTATGAATTTGTCTCCTTGGTTATTTCCCATAATCCGGCCCTTCTCATTCTCCTTAATTTTATCATCCTAGGAGTTTTTGGTGGGAAGTACAAATGATAAAACTTCTGATTATTCATTTTTACCAGTCTTCTGTTCCTTACGCCCTCTTAGGCTCACTTATCTTCCATAGTACCTTGCGCTTAAGATCCTTCAGCCTATATTCTTCCCTTAATATGAGAGATCAAGTTTCCCACTCATATAACATTCCAAAATAATTGCAATGCTTTATCTTTTCATCATCATCATCATCATCATGTTCCTGAAGGGTTAGGTGTGTTTCCTGTTCCTTGATCCTCAAGATGAAGTTGGTCCCTCCATCTCTTCCTCGGTCGTCCTATGTTCCTTCGTCCTTT
>Ga0131853_10014857_pt1 | contig 14252 bp, 8 predicted proteins | sample TergutLab28metaG_FD_92764 | JGI IMG/M metagenome (GOLD analysis project Ga0131853, IMG submission 92764) | Labiotermes labralis P1 segment gut microbial communities from Petit-Saut dam, French Guiana - Lab288 P1 (version 2) (version 2) | ecosystem: Host-associated > Arthropoda: Insects >... | reverse complement strand
CCATAGGGGGAGTAGAGGTATAGCTCTACTGTACAGGCACTGAGGCTCTGTACAGGCCGTACGGCTCATAGGGGGAGTAGAGGTATAGCTCTACTGTACAGGCACTGAGGCTCTGTACAGGCCATACGGCCCATAGGAGTAGTAGAGGTATAGCTCTACTCTTTCTTGACCACAGCACTAGAAGGTGGTGAGGGGTCAATGTCACGCCCCGGCCACTCTTTACCCCCGGGAAAGACCCGGTACCCATTGTACAGGAGGTTGGGTGGGCCCAATTTCTGGTCTGGACAAGTGCAGTAAATCTTTCCCCACCTGGCATTCAATCCCCGGACCGTCCAGCCCATAGCCAGTCGCTATACCAACTGAGCTACCCGGCCCACAGTGGAACATTAAGTAGGTACATAATACTTTTGCATGATCTCCCTTTGTACCTGATATGTCCCGATGTGCTCATTGCGCTATATGAAACTTCTACGGGATATGGATTGGGGTTCATCAAATTGTGCGTAGTTTTCACTATTCATTTATGTATATATTTGTGTTTGAGGTATAAAGTATACTCTTTTCCAGTTAAGCAAAGGAAATCATATTCTCACAACATAAAAGAAAACAACCTTCGCTTCCCTCTGGAAATAATAACTTTTTGTTTTTGGTGATTGCCCTGTACACCACCTCACTTGCATCACTCTCTTTCTCAACTGCCAGCGTCAGTCTTCCAATTCCTTCGTCTGCCACTAACCATCTTTCCCGCTCAAAGAACTCTGTGTCCAACAGTTTCCCAGAATCAAATTCGACAACGAAATTTAAGACAGATGGTCCCGAACTGCCTGCAGCTGGCCTGGGCAATCGCGCTCTCTCTGTTCTGCCGACAATGTTCGGTTACATACCATTATAAATCTAGATTCAGTTTAGCTGTGATATCTGACATTACTAATTACGTGGAGATTGCTCGCGGGATTCTGAACAAAAATGCATACACATCACCTCTACAGTTTAACTAAATTTCCTACAAACTCACATTGCTTGAGTCTTATGATTTTTTATATACGTGTTACACAGGTACACCCATCTGCTGCTGTTTGTATTATTATATAAACATTATACTGATTCTAGTTAAATTTTTTTTCCTTTTACATTCGCAGTAGAATTACAGCATTGTGAAATTTTGGGATATCAAGCTAATATACTGCAGATGTAACTTAAACTTTGTACTTTCTTGTACGGCCTGAAGATGGCTGTTTATTTTAGTCAAATCGTGCGGCTGTTTTTAAACATATCTGTTGTGTGTGTTGTCTTTGATAGCGTAGATGCTGGTTTTATTCAGACACAGCCATGTGTAGTAAACTGGTAAGTGATAACACTGCTATGTGCTTTGTTTTGTAAATTTTGGTTGATATGTACTTGTGACATGTTTCCAGCCAAACAAGTTCAGAGGTCATGAAGTGACAGCCGTGGGTTGGAACTTTGGCAACGACTCTGATGTCACGACCGGCCCCATCCTGCTCGGTACATCCAAGGGACTCATATTTGAGACAGAGATTGTGCTGGATGGAGATAGAATCTTCCAGTCAAGTTTGGAGCAGTACTGGAGACAGGTAAACGTTCAAATATCGGTTGCAGCGTGAGCAAAATTGTATAACAGCTAACTCTCGGATAAAAGACTCCCTAGGATCAACACTGCTAATATCAACATGCACTGCTTCCTCGTATCTCCAATTATACATGATCTCTTTCAAATCAATATTAATAGTATCCTCCATAGCATTTTGGTTGCATGCTGGACAACTGATGAATTGACGTTTTATTTCAGACATTTAAAAGAGACTTTTCTCTAACCCACAGTTTCCATACAAGCTCTGTGGCTTACAGAGCCACATATCTTTTCAGGGGGTAGAGTGGTTAACCACCAACCTCTGTGCAGTGCCAAATAAGCTATGTATCCACTCTGCCATACATCATGATGTAGTGTTGAACCTTTTAAAATCTAGCAATTGTTTTCTGTACCATCAGGTTTGACATTCATTTTGTACATTCTGCCCACAGCATGCGTTTCTTTGTTCTTTGTGTGTCTCAGGATAAACAGAAACTTTGTCCTGTTCGGGATTGACTGATTGCTTTTCGTAACCGAAAGAAGAGAGGGTTTACTGCACAGTACTTAGTGGGTCCTCATATAAAACAGACACATTTTACCCCTAAGGGGTTAATGAAGCACGGGATTAAATTTGACTTTACCATCTCCCTGGTCATCCAGTTGGTCACTTCATGTCTAGTGTTGTGCTGTGGCATATAGTTATGTGTCTGGTTGTTTGTACATATGTAATGACATTGTGTGATAAACCTCTACTCAAAATTACAGTAAAATATTTTTTTAAATAAAATATTTTGCAGTCATATGATATGATATATTTGTTAACTGCAGTTGGGTAGCCACCCAGTGGCAGTAGTACAGTACGCATTTACACACAAACAATACACAGAACGACACAAAACAAACAATACATAGAACAACACAATTACCGTATATTCTCCAATCCAATCCGCACCCGAATCTAAACCGCACTAGGTTTTTCCAATTTCTTAAACGAAAAAAGTTACTTCGCGGTTCTAATACGCACCTATGGGAGGACGATGGTGAAGATAAAGATGATAGTGACTGGGTGAAGGATAACGATTCAGTTATGAATGATGACGGCGAGTCTGATGAATAATAAACTATAAGTATTATATAATATTATAAATAATAAATAAAACAATAAATTATTGTATTGTACGGTTCTTACGGCACGTACAGCGGCTCTATCATTTTTCCAAAATCCAGCTCACGACTGCGAATATAATCCGCACGTGATTCTAATCCGCATCTGATTTTTTAGCCCTCTGATACTGTGAAAAGGGTGCGGATTAGATTCGAGAATATACAGTAATTTGGGCAGAGTGCAGGCCATGCCCTGTCTTGTCTCATTACAAGCATACAGTAGAATCATTATAAAACTAGCTTCTAAGCATCGCTGGATTTTTAAATGTACTGTGCAAAGTAGAGTTAAAAAAAAACCTGTTTCCATCTGTCTGTCTGTTACCTAGTATGAGTGACTAAACCGTGTATCAGATTCTCATGAAATATGGTGTAGGAGTTCTTAACAAAATGCTGTCCTAGCGTCTCTGAATTTCATTAAAATTGGCTTAGTGACTGTGATACTTTACATAGGAGTATGAAGTGATTTATGCTCATAATTTCTGTATTTCTTGACTGATGGGGGTGAAATTAAGTGTGGGGGGTCTCCATGTAATGCCCTTGGGCACAGATGAGTTTTATAAAATTTGGTGCAAGGAAATCTGTATACATTAGTGTCTCGTTTTGTGATGGTTCGCTTTATGACGATTCACTTTTACGACCCTTGTCCAGTCGGACCGAGCACTCCCAAGTTGTGGTGCATCACTGTCGCGACTCAAGCATCCTTTCTGTATTTAGTGCGCTTCTAGCTCTTTTCCGGTGTGCATGTGTTTCTTCTTTTTCTATTTTAGTGCAGTTCTTTTAGGTTGATTGTGATTTTTCCACCCATGACGTCCATCAAAAAGACAGAAAAGAACAAAGAATCAACACATTTGACGTTACATTGTTTCTTGATGTCTTCTGCACCACGGTCTGGGCCTTCTTCAACAAAATAAAAAGTGATTTGATTGATATTTTTTTCAATTATCTGTGTAATTTTCTGTATACCTAATTCATTAAATTAAAATTGTATGTCATAATGTAAAGAAATGTTGTAAATTATAAAATTATTTGACTGATTTGTTTGGCCCATGAACCTGTCTCAATTTAAACCATTGAAATATTACTCGTTTTACGATTCGATTTACAACCAAATATTCAAGAACATCACCCCGTCATAAAACGAGACCCTACTGTACTTTTCTTGTGGTTGTAAATGAAATTACATTTATTTGTGTACTGTGAAACTGTGTGGCATTTTGAGGGTACAGAATGCCTGGGTGAAGTCTGTGTACTGTGTCACAGGGCACACCATCTGTAATGTTATTTTGTATGGTTTTTATTACAATGACATTTTCAGTAGCTCATAATGTATCATATTGCAGAAGGAACGTAAGTGTAAGATGTTGTAGTAACATAGGATGAACAGCTGTAGACCTTTGTCTAATCACTTGTGTACTTCTCTGATTTCCTGCTGCTCGCAGCTGCCGAGTTACCTGCCTCTGTATGGAGCTCGAGAGGTAGATGGTCTGGTAAATACAATGAAGTTTGTTGGCATGTTTGTTAGTACACAGCCAGAGTACTTCTAAGGAGTAAGGGCCATGTGTGGTGTACTGTTTACTGGAATATTGTTGGTACAGCAGGGAGGGCGATTGCTGGCGTCAGTTGCGGGCAGTCCGGTACCGTCAGTCTTAAATTTAAACTGTCAGCGTACGTTCAAGAAACCGCTGATGATAAGTAGGAGGGGTTGCATACGTAGAGCTTTAAATGGGAAAAATGGTTAGCGGCGAACAACAAAATTGGGTAACTGATGCCAGTGGTCAAGTAAGAGAGCGGTACGGGCGAGGTGGTGTATGGTGTGGTCACCGAAAACATAAGGGTTACAAGTTCTGGAGGAAATGTCATTGTCAATAAATGTCCAACAAGCCGCAACTATACACAGCTTATTTTATCTGTAAACTGCTCTACATGTTTCGGGTGGTTTCTCCACCCATCATCGGGAACACAAATAACTGCATCTACAGCATCTGGTACTAGTCAACCGTTGTTGCTACCTGTCACTCCTCCATGATAGCGACAGGTAGCAACAATGGTTGACCAGTACCAGATGCTGTAGATGCAGTTATTTGTGCTCCTGGTGATGGGTGGAGAAACCACCCGAAACACGCTGAGCAGTTTACAGATATAATAAACCGTGTATAGTTACATCTTGTTGGCCATTTATTGACATAGAATTGTGATGCATGGTCCCATGAACATAAAATTCTGGAGGGAAGTGATGGTTCTGTTTTTCATTTGTTAGAATATGATTTTTATTTGACTGAATAGACTAGAGTAGACTTTGAACCTCAGATACAAATAAATAAATAAATAAGTAAATAAGTAAGTAAATAAATAAGTAAATAAATAAATAAATAAATAAGTAAATAAATACATAAATAAATAAGTAAAAAATCAGTAAATAAATAAATAAGTGAATAATTGAATAAATAAGTAAATAAATAATTAAATAAATAAGTAAATAAATAAACAATTAAATAAATAAATATGTAAATAAATAAATAATTAAGTAAGTAAATAAGTAAGTAAATAATTAAATAAATAAGTAAATAAATAAATAAATAAATGAGTAAATAATAAATAAATGAATAAATAAGTAAATAATTAAATAAATAAGTATATAAATAAATAAATAATAAATAAATGAGTAAATAAGTGAATAAGTGAATAATTAAATAAATAAGTAAATAAATAAATAAGTGAATAATTAAATAAAGAATTAAATAATTATATAAATAAATAAGTAAATAAATAAATAGTAAATAAATAAATAAGAAGGTAGTGAGGACTTCATCCGATCCGATGAACCCCACCCGTATCCTGAAGAAAGTTTCAGCTTCCCCAACGAGCAAGACAGTGCAGACAAAGTACCGAGGGTGATCATGTACAGCTGTAATGTGCAGCCTTACACATAGGACACCGTCCGAATGAAAGCCTTAATGAACTTGTTTAGTAGAGACCCTCTAGTCAAGCTCCTTATAAGTTACTCAGCTCAGCAAGAAATTTGCCACTTGTGGGACCCAGAGTTCTGTTCCAGTGTTTGCTAGTTCTTTCCCTGAGAAAAATGAGAACCTCTAATGGCCATTTCTGAGCAGAACTCATGACCTTACTCCCAACACACACAAAAGGTGTTCGTTCATTATTAAGTAAGGTTCTCCTAGGTCACAAAAATTAAGTGAAAGGCCATCACAGTGCTAAATGTAGCTCATTTATTCTGCAGGGGTTCATTTTACAGCACAACTCCCAAGCATAATAAGGCATTGAGCATACGTTGGCACATGTTTTAAAATTCTGTAACTGTTGAAATGAAGCACTTGCATGTGCGACAATTCGTGTACAGATATTTCCACTTCCTCATTATTGTGGAATGTGCCAGTTGTGCTAGGTTTTTGTTGGAAAATAATTATGCTTCATTGCAGTGAGTGAGCTTCATTTAATCTTGCCCTGCTAACATGGAGAATATGGTGAGCTCCTAATAATGCTAGCAGATGGCAGATGGGATTTAACTTGGTGTCTAAAGGGTTAAGATTGTAATGACTTACTGACTTACTAATTTACTTACTTACTTACTTACTTACTTACTTATATAATTACTTCTTACTTACTTGCTAACTAACAAACTCACTCAGTCACTCACGCACTTACTCACTTTACTCAGTCGCTCACTCCATGGTGCAGATGTGATGGTCACACAGTACACAAGCTCAGTCAAGGGCATCTCACTGCCAGCTGACTAGCCCCACGGGAGAATGACTGTTCATGGATGCAAAGTAAGGTCTCCTCTGACTGGCTGCCAATTTACATCAAGGCCACATGACCTGTTCTCAAGATACTCAAAATGCTGTATACTTTCTGGACAGCCCTTGTACGTTAGTTAACAGTGATGTAATTTACTAAGATTATATAGCTACAATGATAGACGAATGAGTGTGGAGCGCTGGTCGAATAATAGGGAAGGGGAAACTGAAGTACTCGGAGGAAAAGCTGTTCTAATGCCACTTTGCCCACCACAAATCCCACATGGACTGGCCTGGGATTGAATCCTGGCATCCATGTTGAGGGTTCGGCAACTGACCGCGTAAGCCATTGCACGGCCTGTCTTACAGTTGCGGTATGGTCTGTAGGTATAATTCCGCTTGTTTGAAACCAGTCATATTATTGTTGACATGAACTTGTACAACATCGTAGATGGTAATATTTGGTAAGTGCCATGTATGAGCCCTTGCACTAACATGTTCTCTGCTTTGGTGTGTCTTGTCAGGTGGATATTATCAATTTTAATTCGATATTATATTTATTTCTATAATGGGCAGTCCTTTTACCCTTTTACTGTATCATTGGTATAAAAGGTAAAAAGCAATCTCTACACAGGCTTGGACAGGCCCTGAGGGTTCCAAGAGGTTGAGGCTCCCAGATTTCAAGACATTCGGCACGTGAAGGTGGTAAGGTTGTCAGCCCTACGCACTGGCCGCCTTTATCCCCAGGAAATATTCCTGGTACTCATTTGTGTTGGAGTCTGAGTCGACCCCAGGGCCACAGTGTGGCCAGAAGGATTATGTCAGTGAAAAATTCCAACACCGTCGGAAATCGAACCTGTTACCTTCCGGCTTGTAGCGCAGTGCCACAACCACCTGTGCCATTGTGTGCCCTCTATCATTGGTATAAAGCCTATTGAAATTCAAGGGGAAAATGTGGCATGCACATGCATGGATGCACACGTGCATGCACAGAGACGTGCAAGCCAGATCTTAAATTTCTCCAGTATTGTGTCTCATGTAGCAAGGTATTTTTAGAGTTACTGATACATATGCCAAACAGCAGTGACGATTGTCTGTTGTCATTTTTAAGCAATTTGTGGTACCTGTTCTTTGGTTAGCATTGCAAGTCTTGAACTGCTTTGACAAATAGTTATCACTAGGTTGCAGCATGGTTTATTCTAGGTAGTTTTCTTTGGAGAACTCCTCAAGTTCATCATTCAAATTCATTGTGTTCACCACCACACAATTTTTGTTTCAATATTAGCACCGTATGGCAGTGGTGTCTGTGTTAGATTGTTACCCATTTGCAGCCGTCTTGACATCATAGTTTATCCTGGTAGGTCCATTGCCCTCCACTACGGTCCTTATGCATCTTTTATATTTTTTGATTGTGCCCTGAGCATTACCTCTTGGCTCCTGTTTATACTCTTTAATTTCTTTTGTAGTAACTTTGCATTGTGTGGCAAATGTTTGGTAAATGAAGTTCCTTGGATTGTAAAATTTAAATATGAATTTATTAGAACGTTAACCCTTATCCTGCTAATGTGGAGAATATAGTGAGCTTCTAATAATGCCAGAAAATGACCGATGGGATTTAATTCGGCTTTTAAAGGCCGATTGGCACATAGCATGCCGTGCCCATGCCACACCCATGCCGTTCCCCTCCCATGCTCTGCCGTTAATTTACACACGCGATGCCACGCCCCTGCCATGCTCCGACAGTGCTGTGTCCATCATGAAAGTCAGTATAGTAGCTGGAAATATCCGAACTGTTTAACAGATCGTCTTTTTTGTTTACAGTCGTAAGTATGAATCATTTTGAGCAGGATTGGTATGCTTCTGATAACAATCTTCATGGAACTCCGCGTGGTAGCTGGAAGAAACAGAATGTGGGCAGATAGCCCACAGGCTGTCTTTCAACGGCCGTACTGTGCCGTGGCCTTGAGAAGAACGACATGGGCAGAGTGTGGCATGGGCACGGCATGGCAAGTGTGAATCAGACGCGACTGCACTGTGTAAATCAAATGGGAAATACACATTCTTGATCCTTAGCGACAAGGCATGGCAGGAGAACAGCTTGGGTGCAGCATGGGCATGGTATGCTGTGTGTTAATGGGCCTTAAAGGGTTAAATGGAGCTCATTTATTTCAGTGAATTGTTATCATTCATCAGCACAATTCCTGAGCATATTGATACACTTGTCCCATCCTGGCACACAAGTATAAAAACTATCATGGTAGATATCAGATTCTTGTTTTCACATCTGTTCGTGACCAGCCATATTCACTTCCTTATCATCGTGTTTCTCAAGTAGCGCAAACACAGTATAGACATCGGAACATACCTTACCATCAAATGCGACCAATTTTTAATAATATAATCTATAAATGCTACATGTTTTGGTCCGTAATGACCGTCGTTGGGCACCAAAAATACGTTATTTAAAAAATGAGTACTTTTGCATGTAGATGTTTTGAAATTTGTAAGATCTCACAAAATTTGACAAGCTTTTACAAAGTTGCAATAGCATTGAAATGTATACAGCACATATATTTGTTGGTTATAGTACTGTTTTTTTCTGGTTTTTTTTCCCTAAAATTGTTAAAATTGGCTCTTATTTACCTGAATATTCATTTGCCTGGCATATTTGGGCGAGCGTGATTTCTCTTGAAACCGATAAATATTTTGACGTTTTGCTGACTGTGCATCTCAGTATATTTATCTCAGTAATTAACCAACTTGATGCACAAAATTGTTGTTTTACAATAAGTTTATTTCATGCCTCTACATGTTTCGAGCACATGTGCTCATCATCAGGAGGTGGCCGTCTCGTGCACGGGCTGAGAGAGGACCTCTCTCAGCCTGTGCACGAGACGGCCACCTATAGGTGTGATGATACCAGAGGCTGTGTAATGCAATTTTGACCTCCTGATGATGAGCACATGTGTTCGAAACATGTAGAGGCATGAAATAAAACTTATTGTAAAACAACAATTTTGTGCATCAAGTTGGTTACTTACTGAGATAAATAATTGTTAAATGATATTTTTATTGACTTTTGGTGTGTATTGTTGGAATGCATTTATAGCTGAATTTACCGCAGGTTATATGTTTTGGGTGTTGTTGTTTGCTCGGCTTTTTTTGGTGAAGTACCGGTTCACGTTCACTCCTGTTCGTTGTGTACGTTGGCTCTCCGTACACCAGGTAACATTAAAATTCTGAACAAAGTATGCTGCGTGTTACCCAAATGCAAGTGCTGCCTCCTACCAAAAAATACAGTGCTTGATTAGAACGAAATTTACAGGTTAGGGAATGTCACTTTGTGAACATGTCTCATAGCTTGGAAGTAAGAAGTAATGAAAGTGTCGCACTTTCATTTTGTAGCTAATCTGGGCCACATGCACTCTGTTTCCTAGATTTTGGTGTAAAATATTGCCTCTTATCCGACACCTACTATTCCCGCTCCTCCCTGCCATGCATGTGGGCAATCAGCTGAGTGGGCTGTAGTAATACAGAACTCAAGCCAACAGGTTGTTACAACTGACATTTGTCAAATAAAATAATGACTCCGTTTTATTGACACCGCATTACAGGTGTTTGACATCGGTAAGGGAAACAGCACCCCCATCACAGGACTGGAATTCCACCGGGTCCCTGGATCTGAGAAGTACTTTGTCCTTGTAACAACTCCCAACCGACTCTACCAGTTCATTGGTTACGTGGCCAACTCGGACGAGAAGCCTCTCCTGCAGCAAATCTTTAACAACTATTTGACTGTCCCAGGTAATAACATAGTTGCCAGGTAATAACATAGTTGCCATCCATGTGAACAGCATCTCTGGAGGTACTTGTGTACTTGACTGGAGGCAAACATTCATGATTGTAACCATTTTATAGCACACTGTCAATTATGACAATAATATTTATGCTTGCCAGTTTGGCATTTCTGTCCATGTGTCTTTCCACATGTAACAACCTGAGAACCCCTGAATAGATTATTATGAAATGTGGGTATTTGTGTGTTTGAAACAAGCCCTGAAAATGGGAGCGTAATGAAAACCGTTTGGGATTTTAATATGAAAAATGTGTTAAAGGGGTGAAAATTGTGTTGCATCCAGACATTTTTCATGCTTTTAGGCGGGGAGGTCTCGGTAGTGTACTGTTCTAACTTCAAGCACAAGTGACGTCTTATGTGGCGTTGTCTGAATGCATTTCACCATAGATAACAAACTCTTTATGTGGGACACGGTCACAATTCAAAATATATAGGAACAATGATTCATTCATTTAGTAGTCTGTCTTACGACAGGTCCCAAGCTTCTTCTAAAGCCAGCTCTCCACATAGTGCGATCTAGAGCTTTCTCCTTCAGATGAGAGTATCCTCTCCTTTCCTTAAGATCACCCAGTGGCTTCCTACGTCTTCTTCCTCATCTTCCTGTCACCTTTATCCCCCATTTTATCTTTTCTTCAATATCCTGCTGTAGAAGGCAGTTTCTACACAAAATATGACCAATCCAGTTAGCCTTCCGTTTACTTATTTCATGTAGGATATTCCTCTGCTCCTTGACTCTAAGTAATACTTCTTCACTTCTCACATGATCGGTCCAACTGATCTTGTCCATCCTTCTCACCACATTTCGAGCTTTCCATCTGTTTCTGATCTGCCCAAAGCGTCCAAGTTTCATCACCATAAAAAGCTATGCTCCAAATGTAGCACTTCACTAGCTTCTTCCTCAATTCCAACCTCAATGTGCTGGTACAAAGTGCCCTCTTCTTTTTGAATGCAGCTTTAGCCATAGCAATTCTACATTTAATTTCACAAGTACATCTTCCATAATTTGTTAACATGCTACCAATATATTTAAAAGATTCCACATTTTCTGGTTGTTTTTGGTCTATCAAATCAAAATTGCTGACACGAAGAAATTAGAAGCAGATTAAATGCAGGGAATGTGTGCTGCCATCTGGTTCAGAGTCTTTGGTATTCCCACTGGCTGTCTGTAAACAAAGTATGCCAACTATACTTCTGCTGGTTGTTCTGTATGGGTGTGCAGCTTGGTCTCTGATATTGAGGGAAAACACTGATTGTGGGGGTGCTTGAGAACAGATTCCTCAGGGAGAAATTTGGGCCTAACCTGGAGGACATAACAAAGGAGCTTCATGGGATGATAAAGAGAAGGAAGACGTTATGGTTTTGGCAAGAAAATCTGAAGGGAGATGATTCTTTAAGGATCTGGGCATAGATGGGATGATAATATTAAAGTTTATTTTGTAGATATGGTATGGTAGGTGGTGGTCTGGTTTCACCCGAATGGGGGTCATTGGTGAGCTGCTGCAACTTGGTAGTGAACTGTTGGATTGAGTATGATGTGAGAATCTCTTTACCAGCTGAGGAAGGATAAGCTTGACAGGAGGAACTGTGCTGCTAGTCATTTAGTTAGTTAGTTGGTTACTGACTTATGTACTTACTTTACTTACTTCTGACTGACTTGGTCACTTTCTTACTTGCTTAGTTACTCCTTAGTTACTTACTGACTTACTTAGTTACTTACATACTTACTTACTTAGGTTCATTGGTTGTTTGGTTGGTTGGTTAGTTGGCAGGCAGGCAGGCAGGTGGGCGGGCGGGCAGGCAATTACATTAACATGTTGTGTAATGTTCTTGTTTCATGGCTCGTCTCTCTTCTTTGTGAGTTAATGCTGCTTTTAGAGTTGTTTGGAGTCTTCTCACATCATAACTGCAGTACAGCTATGGAACCCTTCATCAGGTGTTCTGGTATCTAATGCTCTGTGACGTGTCTGTGTTCCGGAACAAACAAATTTAGTACAAGAATAGCGTGGTCTTTGTTATTTAGCTTATCATACACAGTGTATATTAAGCAACAAATTTAAAATCAGCACCAAGCAATTCCACTATCTCTTCCATCTTAACCAGATGTTCCCTGATGATACCTCCTCAGATAATGTTTTGTAACTCAGCACCAAGCAATTCCAGTAGCTGTCCCATCTTCACCAGATATTCCTGGTGATACCTGTTCACTTGATGCCCAATAGTTGATGTTAACTAACCAAGCACACCTTGATACTGAAGGCACAACAATATTTTTTTGTAAGGTGTGGATGGATGTAAGAAGATTTTGGGCATGCTGCTTCAAGTTACCATAACTCCCCTTATGCAGAACACTACAAGTCCCAGGCATTCTCAGTACAAGGTCACACACGTGTGTTGTTCATGGTAGTGTCTCCAGGCCAGTGACAAGTTGTGATGCGTACTGTTCTTTGCAGAGGGCTTCCAGGAGATACCCAGTTCTCTGAAGTACTCCAGACTGCAGTTCTATTATCCGAACCCTAAAGAACTGCCCAAAACTTTTGCTTGGCTAACAGAACCAGGAATTTTTTATGGAGAGGTGAGTAGGAATTGAACTTTTAAGTGATATTTTGATATATTTCTGGCTTTAAAGTTTTGGGTGATTGAAACATCTTCCATATGACAGCTGGTTAAAGGTGACCATGACTCTTTTGTATTACTGTTTGTTGGACAAAAATAACCATGACTCTTTTGCATTGCCATTGGTTACAAGTGACCATGGCTGTGTTCTGTATTTCAGTTTGATACAAGTGGACGGGACTCTGTCTTGACCAACAACCAGTTACTGCAGTACACTCCGCCAAATTCAGGGCCGCCTCTCGCGTTTGTAATCACCAAGTTTCATGCCCTACTTCTGTATGCTGACCACGTAAAGGGCATCTCACTCCTCAATAATGACCTTGTATTTGAGGATGTCTACAGTGAGGTACGGTAGCGTGTTTTATTTTACACTTCAAACAAAGCAATGGGTTGTTACATTGTCTGTTAGTGTTGGATGAAGATAACTGTTTTCTCAGGTGACATGCTGTGCAGTGTGTTGGAAATATACCGGTGATGCAGGGTACCAGGAGCACACCCAAGGAGGTGGGGGGCTGCCCCCCTCCCCTGCGAAAAGCAAAATTTAAAAAAAAATGCAGAGTTTGTAGACACAAAGCTAAACATTTTATGTGATTTACCCTTCAGTTGAACTCAACTGCTGAAATTAGCCGATGACCAGTATGTCGGAATTATGAAAAGTAATACAAAGAAATTTAGAATATTTTGGATGAAATTTAAAAAAATGAAGAAGATTAGACCTTGGGATTTCAATTGGGTGAGTAACGGAACATGTGGTTATATCTGTGAGATCCCAGTCCTATAACTATTAGAATTTAATTATGTGACTAACATATTGTAAGGCAAATTTTGACGTTTTGCTGACCGTGCATCTCAGTGTATTTATCTCAGTAATTAACCAACTTGTTGCACAAAATTTTTGTTTTACAATAAGTTTATTTCATGCCTCTACATGTTTCGAGCACATGTGCTCATCATGATGTTATGTTTATAGTAAGAAATACACAGTATTATGCAAACATAAATGTAAATAGACATAGTACCTTTCTAATAAGTTTAATAACTGGATAAACATGACCTCTACATGACATAAGATGTTTACAGTAATACACAGTAATCACACCCAAAAAATTCACACATAAATTTTACTACTATGTGCTCATATTTATAGGATTGTATATTAGTAATTTTAGACCACTCACTTGTTTCAGTGTGATGATACCAGAGGCTGTGTAATGCAATTTTGACCTCCTGATGATGAGCACATGTGCTCGAAACATGTAGAGGCATGAAATGAACTTAT
>Ga0131853_10014855_pt1 | contig 14253 bp, 9 predicted proteins | sample TergutLab28metaG_FD_92764 | JGI IMG/M metagenome (GOLD analysis project Ga0131853, IMG submission 92764) | Labiotermes labralis P1 segment gut microbial communities from Petit-Saut dam, French Guiana - Lab288 P1 (version 2) (version 2) | ecosystem: Host-associated > Arthropoda: Insects >... | reverse complement strand
TTCCATTTTTTTTTTTTTGTTTAATACTTTTCGAGAGGTTTTCTTACCACAAATTTTAAAAAAAATGTAATTTTTTTTTATTTCTAAAGAAAAAAAAAAAAAAAAAAAAAAAATTGAAGATTTGAATCTTGTGGGGTGTGATGCTGTGTCATTCAGTGAGTAGTCCCTAATGATAACATACAGTAAACCGATGTATTTTATTACATATTGTTAATCACCAACATTTCCATTCTGTTCCTTCCACATATTGTAAATGATTTACAAATCCTTACAGTACCAACAAATGCACAGTTCTATCATCAGGGTCGTAACAACCATATTACTAAAAATTACAGCAATAACATAGTTTTACAGTGCTTATGCATATCAAAATGTACAGATTATAGTTAAAATTTAAATGTTTAAAATGTTATAAAGTATTGATTTTAAATTGTGTTTTAGTAGTATAGGTGTTTGCTCCCTGGTGATGGCAGTTAATCCAAAACATGTAGGAGCTAAGTAGGAGTGAAATACGTAGTTGTGGAACTGTGCTTCTGTTGGTACTGTAAGGATTTGTAAATCACTAACATGTTCTGCTTCTGCAGCCAACCCTCCTACAACACACACCTATATCCATTCAACAGGGTGCACACAAACTGCATTCAATAACACAAACACATCCTGTTTGACATATTTTTAACAACAATTTGAATTTTATCTGTTTTAACAATATACAAACCAACACTGTATTGTAACAGGCAGTACCTATGATAGTAACCATAATGTCAAGTGGTTTTTCACCTATGGACATTATCATTTTATTGTACATTTTATTAGTATTCCTTGAGACACCCTGAAGATGGTCATGAATATGACAGAAACATGTTGATGATTAGCAGGCTGTAATGAAACACATTTTACTAAAGTGCATTCATTGGTTTATTGTATATTATAATTTAATGCATGTGTATGGAACGTATTTAGTTCCTAATGCTTCAAAAGATCATAATACCTTTGTCTTCAGGGTCATTCAGTCCAATACGTAAGTGTGCTTGGACTGCATGACCCTCAAGAATAAGGTACTGTGATGCTTCTGAGTGTTGGAAACTACTCAACCAGTGACAAAGTTTTTACATCCCACCTTTATCACTACTGCTGTGGGAACCTTAGTTTCAGATGCAATGTCTTTCTGTGAGATATTAACTACATTTATAAACACTAGGTGCACCCACATGAATAGTTCATATATAGAAACAGTAAAATATTTAATCAACAAAAGTACAACATCCTCATAAACATTAAAAATTGTACTTACCACTGCTTAATGCTGGGTAATTTCTTTTGGAATTCAACAGATTATAAGCAGTGTCTAAATAAGAAATGAAAACTTCCTAACATATGTAAATAAGAAACCAAACCCTGAAATTGACAGTCCTACTTCAAGCAGAGGCCATAGTACATGAAATATGTTCGCTGCCCTTTGCCTCTGCTAAAGGTCAGTTTTTAAAATTAGCCATTTTTTAAAGAAGCAATTTTATGAAGGGATTAATAAAAATAGAGTAGACTGCCATCAATGCTAAATTGTAAGCTTTCTAAAAATGTCTGTCTTGAAAAAAAATTTGGTAGTTCTGTAAATCCTGATGTTGCAAACGGATGTTACAATATTAACATTTTATAGAGATGACTTTCATGCTTTAAAACATTCGTATGTGTGTGTGAGCCTCATAGTCCATTTTATGGCATTTTTTGGCCTTAGTGTTTCTGTTTGCCAGTTTTCAGCTCCTGCAGAGACAGTCTTCTAAAAGAAAATGGCAAAAATGTGCCTTGTCACTTAGGTTGCTCCCATATGTTGCAGGTAGCAGTATTTCATCTGTTGATGGGGATGTGACTGGTCAAATGGTGAAGCCCCATCAGTGCAGTGGCACAAATGTTAAGGTATGGCTTGTCTCAGTGTATGAAAATAAAGCAGTATAAAACTGTGTAAGCACAGATTTATTTTACAGTTCCCCTTTTCATTTTCAGTTCACCTCTTTGATATGTTCATGATTGACGGAATGAAACCGTCAGTAACTTGACCATTGTGTCATGGTTACTCTAAAACAGTGATGTTCAAAATCTTTGTAGCTGTAGAACACTTTGAGGTGTGTCATCCCCATTGTGTAATCCGATAACAAATCTTACTATTTTGACGTTTTGCCGACCGTGCATCTCAGTAATTAAGCAACTTGATGCACAAAATTTTTGTTTTACAATAAGTTTATTTCATGCCTCTACATGTTTTGAGCACATGTGCTCATCATCAGGAGGTTAAAATTGCATTACACAGCCTCTGGTATCATCACACCTATAGGTGGCCGTCTCGTGCACAGGTTGAGAGAGGGCTGGTTAGAATGCATTCCAACCAGTCCTCTCTCAACCTTTGAACGAGACGGCCACCTATAGGTGCGATGATACCATAGGCTGTGTAATGCAATTTTGACCTCCTGATGATGAGCACATGTGCTCAAAACATGTAGAGGCATGAAATAAACTTATTGTAAAACAAAAATTTTGTGCATCAAGTTAACTTATTTACTGAGATAAAAAATCTTATTATGTTTGATACATATAGTCAGACCGCAACCATATTTTCAATGAGTAGTATCCGCTAGGTACAAGTATTGGTCATAATCGGGTTGTCCTTAAACTTATCAAGTAGCTATACTAATGCGGGGTACTCTTGGGGGGTGTGGGGGAATGAGATCTCATCTTTATAACAGTGGGTGGCATAACCTTGTACTTCATGAGTAATATACCATTATTTTATCTTGGTGCCATAATCTGACCATGTTAACAATATAGTAAGTTAGTGTTTAATAAACAAAATGTGTTATAATAGTATCATTAGTGTCAGTAGTATCAATATACTAATTCTAACCTACTATAACAATGTAGTTATTAACAATAGTGTTGTACCATATCTAATATTTCTAACATGTTTTTTACCAACATAAAAACAAAAACATTTCACAAAATCACAAAAAGTAAATGATCTTCATAAAATCGCCCAAAGTCTGTTATCATAGCATTGTTTTAGTCACAAAGTGTCCATAAGCTAACAGGTGTACAACTTAAAATTTATTTTAGTATCTTAATCCAACACAAAACACAATAAGTAAATAATTTACATAAAAACACCCACAGTCTCATATGTATTATGTATTAAATCACAACAATGTTCCTGGGCTAACAGTGTGTACAACATAAAAATTTTTATTTTAGTAATGGGGTATTGTTAACTTCTAGGCGACATTGTCTCTGAGTACATAGTTTTTTTATCTGAGGTGGGGTTTATTGGCTGTGTGATATGGCGGAGACCTTTAGTATGGATGTGTATAGCTTCGGCTTGCCTTCTGTGTCCTATGGCCACTTGAGTGGGGGGATCTGCAGTCTACAGTGGTGGGTGTTATTTATGTGATAGTAATCTGCTGTCTGGGTGGAGGAAGAGGTGTTGTGTGGGTTTCTTCTTCTTGTCACTATCATTGTTCATTGGCATTGTGTATTCGAAACTGCACTATGAGAGATCACTATGCCGTTTGGACTATCAGTGCGGGTCTGCTAATTTCATCACTGACAATATCAGTAATTGCAGTCATTCCACAAGTGTGTACCTGCTGACCTGTCATGAACTTCCTGCCCTTATAAAACCTCAAGTTGCATTACCATATTCCCAACAGCTCACCATTAGAATGTTTCTGTGTCACCTGGTTCAGTTTTAATATTACCATTCTGTGTGTGCCTCCTGTTTTGCTTCATCCATACACTTTCTCACGTACACTATTTGTCTTATCCAACTCTTCCCCTTTGATAATCACATTTTAATAGTATTAGGTGACTGTATAAATTATGAACCTCATCATGTAAATTTCGTCCTGTTACTTCTTCCCCGTGGGTTTGAACATTCTACTCAGCTACCCATTTCGAGTTTCCTTCTGTTTATGTTCCTCCCTCCAAGCTCCACGCTCATGAAGCGGCACATAAAATTATTTAATCTGATCTTTTACTTTAATTATTTTCAGGGGAATGTAAGGTATTGTCTTGGTGTCCCTGGTGTTGTTGCTGATGAGATTTCGCAAGAAGTCATTGTATCAGTAAAGTTGTTCCATAGTGCTCTTATTTTGGTACTAATTCCAGGCACTGCAAGCAGAACAAACACCAGTGGACTTGGAGCCCATCACAGTACCTTATCTCAACCCTCTTGTGCTGCGGAAGGAGTTTGAGAACATTCTTCACAATGAGGGAGACAGCTGTCTCACTCAGCCTCGGTTTGTGGATGAACATCCCATCATCTTCTGGAATATGGTGAGAAGATGTGATATTGCAGCATATAAATGGGTGTAAAAGATGGAATACACTTGTTTGGGGTATGCATGGTGCGATCAAATAATTTTTGGACTCAGTTGATTTCTTCCTAATGATAGCATATACTTCTAGTTAGCGTTGTCCTCTTGGCAAAGCCGTCTCAAGTCAAATGGCACTAAATCGCATGAGTAGGGAGGGTGAGGAATGACAGAGATTCATGCACAGATAAAGCGGAGTGAGCAGGTGCAGTGTCATATCCCGAGGATTCAGCATCTTCAGCAGAAGTCACACCAATTTTGAACATAGAATAAAAAAGAAAACTAATCAAACACTTGTGTCCTTCCTTATTTTCTGCTCTCCAGAAGCTGCATTCAACATTTCAAATTTTCCTGAGCATTTTTCCCAGTTCAAAGCAAAGTTTTATGCAGTAATGTTGTTTTTTTACATCTTCCATTTGCTGGGTACACCACAATGACATATGCAACAACAAATACTTGTACCTAATGAGATGTTACTCAACAGTGACATGCCACAGCCTTTTTCCAAGCAGGAAATGACTCAGCAGACCATACTCTAGATGCATCTAGTAGCAAAACGCTGATAGTAGCACCTTTAGTGTCACCTTATGGCCAGGCTGGAAACTGTTTGATTTTGTCATGTAAATATTGCAACCTGGGCTGTTTTAGCTTTCCATCATTTCTAGAACAGTTCTGGAGCTTGTAGGACCCCACATCCAGTTCATACTCAAGTCCTACCTCATAGTGGTTAAGACCTGCTGTCTCGCTTACATTCTCCAATAACCCCTCTTTACATTAAGAATACAATGTCAGTGTTGAGGTAATATTGTTGCTGGCTGCCCATGTGCAGCACAGACAGTATGTCAGAATCAGAGTAAGTACAAAGCCAAGTTTGAAACCAGTCTGCATGTTGTTATCATGAGTGGCAGATGCACTGTTACATGAAGGAGTGGAAATGTTCAGTTTAGTGCAGTCATCCTGTCTGTATAAGGTGTGCTGAGAGATAGAGCAAATGGAGTACCTGGTCTGGTGCCCTTGCCAACAATTCAGAACCAGTATTAGCCATTCTGTAATAACATGAAAACATTTGGTCAGCGTTGTAACAGAGAAAAGCTACTTTATTTGTGTGGAAGACAAGTTTGTTTCCACATTTTCCTAGTCTTAAAGTTTTTGACTTTGTCTCTTTTTACAATTTTGATTTTGAGACTTCATGAATAAGACAAAAAGTTTTATAAAACTTTTTTTTTTTCCTGTTTTTCATTTTTAACATTCTTTGGAGTGGGTGTTTGTTTTAAATTGGAGGTCATCTCAGTTTCAAATAAATGCCGTATATGACTGCGTACAGTTCTTTATAGCATATTGGATTTACTGTGTGAAAGAAATTAAGCAGGTCATTGATAATATGAAAAGGGCACATATTTTTGACATTAAATACAAACCTTTAATCTCTTTCCTTCAAATGTTATGTAAGTACGTCTTAGACCAATTTGAGAAAACAAACAGAATATCTAACTTTGTGTGAGTGATGCCATTGGAAGTACCATCCCATAAGATATCACAGCCAAATTACTGGTGCTGGATGCCATAGAGCTAAGGTATGACAGATTGTGGAGATGCATTCCCACTGTTTACCTAGATGGCACTGTAGAATTGAAAGTGTACAACATACTAAAAGAATTTAGGAGTGATTGGTTGAGCCCAAACCTGCTAAGAATATTGATGGGGCTCCAAACAGGGCACTGTCATATCAGTAGACGTCTATTTAAACTGGGGCTGGTAGACAATCACAGGTGTGATAGATGCATACAAGCAATTGAAACCACCTCGCACAGTCTTTGTAACTGTGAGACATTCACCACATTAAGATTTAGGCATCTGGGTCAGCATTTTATGAAACCAGGTGGCTTTGAGGACATCACTGTCAGCAAGATACTGCACTTAGTTCAAGGCACAGGGCTACTGAATGTGTGAGAAAACAGACTGCAGTGGACAGGTCACTGCCAGGCCCACCCTTATGCATTCTATTCTTTTCTATTCTATTATAGTTGTGATTGACAGCTATTAACCTCACACATTAATTAGATGAAACCCAGCTATAAGGGGTTGGTTGTTGAAGTAATGTAATGGTGTATACACAGGTTTGGGTATTCCAGAGGATCAATATTGTGAGTCATCTGCCTGGATTGTGCCTTCAAGCTGCATCTGTGAACAGGAATCAGGTGCCTCACCGTTCCTGGGAAAACTGTGATCATAACAATGTGGCCATCCGCTGCATGTGGGACAATCGGCGTCTCCATGAGGAGGTACCAGACACTCTTGTCTGAAATGTTATTGCAGTGTATTCTTTTCCCCTGATCCATCTTACCTCTCAGTTCACATTGTATTACTTGTGTTGAACGTAGATAAAGATTGTTTCTGTCCTAGGCAGTTTCTCTGCCACATTTGTAAACTGCTGTTCCATCAGTAACAAAAAGTGAAGTAATATGTGAGTTTCTCACTCACATTGCTAAACGTGGGATGTGATTCTGTGTAGTTTGGTGGATAGTTGACAGTGTTTTGCAGAAATGGGTGTACACAGTGGCACAGTTGCTCGAGGCACTGCACTACAAGCCAGAAAGTTGCAGGTTCGATTCCCGATGGGATCATTGGGATTTTTCATTGCCTTAATTCTTCTTGCCACACTGTGACCCTTTGGTCAACTGAGCCTGAAAGAGAAATGCATACCAGGGATATCTCCTGGGGCGGGGATAAAGGCAGCCAGTGCGTAGTTCTGACAACCTTACCAACTTCATATACTGACTGTCTAGAAATTCTGGGAGGCTCAACCTGCTGGAGCCCTAAGGGCCTGCCCAGGCCTGAATTGGATGGCTTTATTTCACAAAAACATACTGCATCAATTTGCATGACTCTGAGAGCAGGACTGGCCAACACACAGCCCTCAGTTACCTGAGTAGTTTCAGGAATACAATTTAATGGATGTAATATATAATATAATAGGACTACAGAATGTAGTATGGCAACTTTATTGGCAGAGAAATGTTTACAAACTATAACTCATCATTTTTAAGACAGCACACAGTAAACAAGTATTTTTTGTTCGTGTTTAATGACTTTAGTACGGCCTGTTGCCTCGTCATTCAACCTTACTCTTAGTGTAACTTATTGTTTGTAAATAACAGTGTTCTCGTGAATGCAATCCCTGCCCCTTCAAAATACACAAGTGCTGCTCTCATGCAAGTCCTCAATGAATTTTGTGTTCCTGTTGTGGGCTGAAGTTGGCTAGCTTCTGCTACAGAGTATCACATCCCACAAGACCATGTTCTTAGAATGTGAATTTTTCAGATTGCATCTTATTGTGGTAACTCATGAACCATCACGGCTGGAAGTGTAATATTTATGGTGATGGAAGGTACTTATTCAGTCAGTGTTAGTTACTGATTCTCCAACATTATAAATGATTGTGTCATCATTTATTCATCACATTCATTTGGCCAGTAATTGCAGCCATCATTGGTTAGTGTTACTGGTATATAAAATGGAAAAACTGTTGTTGGCCACAAATACCGGCTGAGACATGTCTTGTGAATGTGATGAATAAATGAAGGTACAGTCATATATATTGTTGTATTAATCAGAGAATCTCAATAACTAATGTGTATTCAACAACACTGTATCTACATTCAGCAGTTGTGCAGCATTAGACTGTATGAAAGGATTACTGTTATTATATGTGGTGAACCAGAAAGTGTTGTGGCACAATTGATCATGGTATGTGTGTGGGCGCTGCCCTATCATTCACATTCAGAGACCATGGAAAACCACAAGTAACCTCAGAATAGGTGGTCTTCTTGCCATGATTCGAAGCAGGCACCTCCCAAATACAAACCAGACATGTTACCACCAGAGCCATCGTGCTCGCTGGTGCTGTGGTAGAGATCGTTGTGCTTCGATATCGTGATTCATGAAGAAATTATGAGTTTGTGCTAGCTGTGTATTCATTCTTTTACATGTTTTCCCATAGTAAGTTCTATGTATTGTTTGTTAGGTTGGCCAGCCCATGTATGCCCTTTGGCAACAAAATGAGCAGCCCAGCTCCCTTGTCAGCGCCTTGGTCACTGACCGAACTTCAATACCAAGAAGGTAAACCACACTGTCTGAGGAATGTTTTGAACACTTGCTGGACATGAATGTATGCGGCATGTCAGTACAGCATTAATGTCTGAAACTAAAGAAATGTGTTGTTTAATATACTTCTGAAAATGAGACATGTCAGTACAAGTTGGAATTATCACCAAGGATAAATAAATGCTCTCATCTCTCCATTTTGATCAGTGATAAATCAAACTAGATAACTTTCCATGTTGTGTATAGTAGATACAGTTTCACAGTGATGAAATATTTTTTGGTTCATCATGCAAAAAATACTTGGAAAGTATAATATAGAAATTTTCCTTGTGTTTACTGGAAAAATATTTTATTTTTGTTTTCAGAAAATGATGAAAAAGTTTTCATGGCTCTGCCTTGTTATACACTGTGATAAACTGGGAATAACTTTTTATCTGCAGTAAATGAATGTCCAGGGAAAGAGATATAAGGTGAGGTAAATTCAGTCAAAAACACAACTACAAATATGTGGCTAAATGATGGTGTTTATTAGCAATGGAAATATTACGTTTCAGCCTATAGTGGCCATCTTCAGGTTTTGACAACTTTCTTGCTAAGAATTTTATATAATATGCCTAAACCACGTGGTGATGTTGAGATCTCATCATTTTACGTGCTTTTGTTAGGCTAAGTTTGATGGGATGTCTATTGCGTCAATGAATTTGTAGGTAGTTGGGCGTGGATCTTTCCGGTTGGGTAGGTGTTGGGTTAGGAGGAAACTGTGATTATATGCTCCTATGTTGGGGGGGAGTTTGCAGGATTGGTTAGTCTCATATCTTCTCCTTATTCTTCGGAACTACTTGTTCTCGGTGGGGGGTTGGTCTGCCTAATCAAAATGCACAAGCCTGAACATCCTATCCATCCCATGGTAAACTGGCGAGGAGCCCCAGCTTACAAACTAGCCAGACTATTCACACAAAAGTTCAAACAACTAGCCCCGCTACCTAACAGACACAACATAAACAACACTAGAGATGTAATCAAGAAACTGAACGACACCCCCATACTCCCCCACTTTACCCTAGCCTCATTGGACATCACAAATCTTTGCACAAACATCCCAGTGGCGAAACCCAGAACATCATATCCAACACTCTAAAAGAAAATCTGCTAGACTCCCAGACCCAACAAGAATTGTTAAATTGGTATGACATCATCACCCAACAAAACTACTTCACAAACAACGATGAAATCCTGATACAGAGAAACGGACTGGCAATGGGCACGCCAACATCCGGCCTAATATCTGAGTTTTTCTACAAAACTTAGAGCACCTTGATTTAGCACACCTATCAAACAAGCATAAGATCATCAATTACCTCCGTTACGTTGACGACATAGTGTTAATCTTCGACTCCAACCACACAAACATCCAAAACATATTAGACAACTTCAATGCAGTACACCCCAATCTAAAATTTACGGCAGAAACAGAGACTAACAACAAAATTAACTACTTGGACGTCACCATCCATAAGACCCCTATGAACTGGAAGATATCCATATACAGGAAGCCCACTTTCACAGACACTATCATCCCATACACCTCCAACCACCCAGCCCAACACAAATACGCTGCCGTAAGATTTCTCTGCAACAGACTGAACACAAATAACTTGCACGAGGACGAATACAAGACAGAAGAAAACATTATCCAAAACATCATGTATAATAATGCCTTCCCAATCGAACCACACAAACCAACCACCAGTGTGCTAGACAGAAAAATAGCCACCACAACACATACTCCAACGCATACATGGGTCACATTTACCTACATTGGAAAAGAAACAAATTTCGTTACAAACCTGTTCAGAGAGACCAACTTAAAAATTGCATTTCGAACCAACAATACTATCCAGAGTTTACTAAAGCACAAACAACAGGTACCAGACATATACACACAGTCCGATGTGTACAAACTGAAGTGCCTCAATTGCTGTAAGGTTTATGTGGGTCAAACTGGTACAAACTTTCAAGTAAGGTTCATTGAACACAAAAATGCATTCAAGACAAACAGTCACACTTCAAACTTTGCAAAACACCTTAATGAACAAGCACACTCATTCAGATCCATCCATAACACAATTCAAATACTACAACGGCAAAACAAAGGGTCACATCTCAACACAATAGAACGTTTTTACATTTACGCAGAATACTTGAACAATAACCACTTAAATGACGAACACACCATATTCCCCAACATAATCTTTGAAGCTCTTCTAAAACCCCACCAGCCATAAAAAAAAAACCCCTCACACCCACACTCGAGAGCGACCACACCAAAAACCCAACACAAGACCTACCCCAAAACGAGTCACATAACAGATACACAACAGTACAAGAAGCTGCCACACTGAAAGATAACACACGTCACACACTACAAATATAAACAGTGAGCATCACTAATAGTGGACAAATTCACATAGTGCAAAATCAAGAGGACAGTGCACCGCACACAACACATATTCTAGTGAATAACCACAAGAAATACAGTGGACACAGGCACAAGGACTCAATAATACGACACCAATTTGAATGTACAACACAACGGAGAGAAGACCACACACACACACACACATACCAGGAACAAGAACTCCCAGACACCCAAGAAACTGAGGAAGAATACTAGAAAACCACTTCCATGTAAGTACTATTTACCCAGTACCTTAGGTACGTATAAACAGAGGCACACACCACAAAGGTTTACGCATTTCTACATGTCACACACTTGTTCTCTCTCCAACAGAAAACCAAATGTGCCAAGCCTACGCACACGCACACACACATAGCAGAACCCTGGAGGCAGACCAACCCCCCACCGAGAACAAGAAATTCTGAAGAATAAGGAGAAGATATGAGACTAACCAATCCTGCAGACTTCCCCCCAACATAGGAGCATATAATCACAGTTTCCACCTAACCCAACTGGAAAGATCCACATCCAACTACCTACAAATTCATTGATGCATTAGACATCCCACCAAACTTAGCTTAACAAAAGCACGTAAAATGATAAGATCTCAACATCACCACGCGGTTTAGGCATATTATATATAACTCTTGCAGCAAGAAAGTTGTCAAAACCTGAAGATGGCCGCTATAGGCCGAAACATGCAGTTTTTCCATTGCTAATAAACACCATCATTTAGCCATATATTTGTAGTTGTGTTTTTAACTGAATTTACTTTACCTTATAGTTTAAACACACAATGGGGATGGCACACCTCAGAACTGGGAAAGAGAGTTTTAGAGGACAGTTTCTAGCCAACTTTATTCCTGAATGGAAAGAGAGGCTAATAAGATAACAATTTTTGTCCCAATGTAAATTTTTTTATTTTCACAAAACTTGGTATAAACTTATACCACTGAAGCCACCCAAGCACTGTACATTTTAGTTACAAGCTGTTGGTAATAACACATTACATGCAAACTTGTGAAGTGAAAGTGACCTGAACACCTTTCACCTTATGGTCCTGAAGAGATACTTCTTGGAAAAACAAGCAATAAGCTAATATTTTTTTGTATGGTGTAATATAATAAGACAGAGCCCACACTGAAATTCCCTTTAGCACTCTTTTTGATCACAGTAACTAATGAATTTTTTAAATTCCAAATATGAAGTTTGGTATGGAGATAGGGTATAAAAACATTTGTACTGAATGGGTGTGAATGTGGTAACAGTCACTGCCAGGTTATGTTACTGTCAGCAGAATCAGTACACAAGATCTGTACTCATTTGGGATTTTACATAGTGTAGAATAGTACTTTTTACTGATGTTTCAGGACAACCTATCGTTCCTGAAACGTCGGTAAGAATTTGCCACCCTAAGCTTCGTAAAATCCCAAAAGAACACGGATGTCATTTACACTGTAGCAGAAGGCTGAAGTCATGCATAGAATCAGTACTTTTTAAGTAACAAGTTTTGTACAAAAGAAATTATGACAACAGTGACAACAGTAGCAGCAACCATGATGATTTGTCATTATTTTCGTGCTGCTGCCACTGCTACTCACTACTACTATGTTGTTGTTGTTTGGTCTAGAAATATATGAAATACAAAACCAGGGTTTATGAGTTATGCTTTCAAGTCTTTGTCCATTATTACTTAAAGGTAGTTTTGCTGTTTTTATATTTGTGGTGCTACCACAGAGGACTGTATTTACAGTGTAATGCAGATGGTGATCTCTGGTGTCCGCTGCAATAACCTGATGGAGCCCCTGAAGAAGCTGGCTATTGAAAGGCAAAAGTTGAAGGGGAAGGGAGTGAATCGGAGCCACTCTCTGTACTGGGACATCTTGTTCCTAGCCTTCACTGTCATGGGCCGGGAGAACATTGATCATGGTAAAGGATTATAGTCTGTCTGGGGTAAAGCAACCAAAGCATTAGGCTGACACCCACTCTTAATCATTGAGTGCTGAAATTACAATGTGTGAAGAAGATTTATGTCCACTCCCCCAACACGTGTTCATGACACAGTACTTTGGTGTAGGGAAAACTGTAACATTATATCAGTTTGTGAGATTTGAGGTTCCCATAGTAGTGATTTTGAACTGTGCTGTTTTCTACGATGTGACACTGCAATCTTATTAGATAGGTACCAGTGCTCTCAAGTAACCAGTTTCAGCCATCTCCCTTCATCTTTTCTATCCTAAAGATGGAGGAGGCAACACATTCCTTCAGAACACTGGTAGTTATCTTCCAAACTACATGGTGTTACATACAGAATACAGTAATCTCATTTCACTTTCATGTGTACAGGAATGTCCGTGGTACGGTCCACATACAAGTGTTATAAATTTTGCGACTTCAGAACTGTAATTTCCAGTGACTGTACATTTTGTGTTAAGAATTCATTAAATGTATAATCTGGTAGCACTGGTGACATGTGTGTGATCTTCATATAGTTAAAATGAGCAACATTCCTTAGAGGAAATAAGGTTTGAAATCTCCCTTCATCTGGGATATTGCATTATGTCATTATGTGATTGGTGCCTCACATCTTGGGACAGCATCTTACAAAGGGTTGAATGTCCAGTGAATGAAGACTTCAGCTGCATTGCTGCCAAAGTCTGATGTTTTCCCCTAAAGAGTTTAAGAATTCTTTAACTGTGCCTTTTTTTTCTTCAGCACTACAGCCCTTTTAAGTTGTTGCATGGATTCTCTTATGCAAGATGCCCATTATGTTATGTCCAAAGCTCTTGTATTCCTTAAGTCCAATTCAACAACATCCATCACCTTAATCTAGGTCTTCCTTTTTCCCCCCTCCTGGTTCACCCTCCAGTAACTTCTTTACTGTCCATTCACCATCCAATTTTACAACATGCTGTAGCCATTCCAATCTACATCTTTAATTCAGTTACATTATCTGCAGATTTACATTTTTTATAAATTTCCTAATTCATTTTTATACACCAGGAACCATTTTCATGTGTTAGCCCATATATTTATCTCCAGATTTTCCTTTTCCATGTCTTTAAGTCTGTTTCAGTCTCATTCATTATGGTCCATGATTTGGCACCACAGGTCACACTTGGTCCTTTTGTGTTCTAGAGGCCTACTCTTAATGACTTATACGAGGGTCGTACCGAAAGTCATGAGCAACCATTTTTTGCATGCAAACCAGGAACAGCAGACAAAGGAGAGTATGGTGGTAGATGGAACCAGCTGTTGTGTTATCCTTGAGTGTCTCGTGACGTCAATAGCTTGCATCACATGACCAGTATCACTCCTAACAAAATGGCCGAC
>Ga0131853_10014854_pt1 | contig 14253 bp, 7 predicted proteins | sample TergutLab28metaG_FD_92764 | JGI IMG/M metagenome (GOLD analysis project Ga0131853, IMG submission 92764) | Labiotermes labralis P1 segment gut microbial communities from Petit-Saut dam, French Guiana - Lab288 P1 (version 2) (version 2) | ecosystem: Host-associated > Arthropoda: Insects >... | reverse complement strand
GTGTGCTCAGTTAGTACATGTATTAAGTTGGCAAGTGTGTGCTCAGTTAGTACATGTATTAAGTTGGCAAGTGTGTGCTCAGTTAGTACATGTATTAAGTTGGCAAGTGTGTGCTCAGTTAGTTCATGTATTCAGCACTAGATAGCAGTAAGAGACAGCACCTCAGATGACGTGAAAAGATACAGCAGTAATTTCAAAATGGCAACTGCACTGGAAGAGCGGATAAAAGAAGAAGTGCCCTCTGTCATTCGTTTTCGTGAGCAAAATATTTCCAACTTTTGAAGTTTATCGTGAGCTGGTGTCAGTGTATGGTGGTAATGTGATGGCTGTACATGTGCGAAGTGGTGCAGGGAGTTTGACAGTTTGACCGTTGTAGAATTAATGTAAAGGATGGACAAAGGAGTGGTCGGCCTTCCACGTCGGCTGATCCTGTTCAGAATATTGATGCAGCAATGCAAGCAGCCAGACGTGCGAATAGTGTTCAATTGGAATTAAGGTTTAATCTTTCCTGAGGGACATTTGGGACATTGTTAATCAAAGTTTCGGCTACAGGGAAGTTTGCTTCAGGTGGGTTCCTCGTCATCTGACTGACGAACACAAATAAAACACACATGGTAACTTCCCTGATTCTTCTTGAACGTTACGAAGAGCATGGTGAAACATTTTTACGCATTATTGTAACAGAAGATGAGGCTTGGTTCTTCCGCTACAGCACAGAGAGCAAGGCTGACTCGATGACCTGAAAGCAACCTCAATCTCCAGTCAAAAATAAGTTGAAGATAGTTCAGTCTCCAGGGAAAGTGATGGCCCCTGTTTTCTGGGGGTGCTTATGCATTGGCACATGCGAAAGTCACTGTGCGATAAACCAGCATTGGCACATACAGACATTACGGTACCATAAACTCGCATTGACACATACGGACATTACAGTACCATGAACCTGCATTGGCACATAGGGACACTACGGTACGATAAACCTGCAATGGCTCATAGGAACATTACGGTACCATGAACCTGCATTGGCACATGCGGACATTACGGTTCCAAAAACCTGCATTGGCACATACGGTTACGGTACCATGAACCTGCAATGACTCATAGGAACATTACGGTACCACGAACCTGCATTGGTACATAAGGACATTACGGTACCAAAAACCTGCATTGGCACATACGGACATTACGGTACCAAAAAACTGCATTGCCACATACGGACATTACGGTACCAAAAACCTGCATTGGCACATAGGAATATTACGGTACCATGAACCTACATTAACACATACGGTTATTACGGTACCATAAAACTGCATTGGCACATAGGGACATTACGTTACCATAAACCTGCATTGGCACATACGGACATTACGGTACCATGAACCTGCATTGGCACATGAGGACGTCACGGTGCAAAAAAACCTGCATTGGCACATACGGACATTACGGTACCATGAACCTGCATTGGCATATGAGGACGTTACGGTGCAAAAAAACCTGCATTGGCCCATACCGACATTACGGTACCATAAACATGCATTGACCCATACGGACATTACGGTACCATAAACCTGCATTTTTCCATAAAATGAAGCAAGCAACGTACAATATGAGGCTTCATTTCCGTAACTCCAATCGTTTGCCTGCAAGAGACCGCGTTGACGTAGTACTGATATTGAAAAGCCTACCGTTATTAAATTACACCTGGCCTGAAGAGTTAACAGTGCTTTTAAGATCATAATTACTCTGCAGGGAACTGGCATCTCTATAAGGTTTTCTCTTTTCCCTTTCCACTCTATCTCTCTGTCATAGATGTATTTACACGGCAAAAATTTCGGCTGTATATTTCTGTGGAAGAGTGGTAAGGGTAAATAAATTGAATTTGATAATGTGTTCAAGTTTTCACGTTTAAGTTGCCAGGTTATGCAGGCTGATGTTTAGATTATTAATTTGCATATTTTAACACGACGGGAGACCCAAAAATAACCGGAATTATTTTTTAAATTGTTTATTATATTTTATACTATTGCAGCTATAGTCTCCTTCAAAGCTCTCTCCTTTTGACTCGATACAGCTGTACCAACGTTTTTCCTACTGCTGAAAACATTTCTGGAATTCTTCAGTGTTGATGCTGTTCAAGCCTTCCATCGTTTTCTTTTCCATTTCGCCGACATCAGCAAAATGTAGCTTACAGTAAATAAGCATGGTTTGTGCTTCCTATTGTACGCTTGAAGAACTGAATCACACCATGCAATAACCTAAGTCAATAGGCTTATAGACGGCAAACACACCGAAATCAAAACGAAAATTAATGTAAAAATGTCCCCGTGCCCAGGAATGGATTTACCATGCACCTTGACCTGTAGGACCCCTCACTTGCCCGGACCCCATAACGCTGAGAGGGACCCTTAATACTTATCCTGCTAACGTTGAGAATATGGTAAGCTCCTAATAATGCCAGCAAATGGCAGATGGTACTTAATTCGGTGTTTAAAGTGTTGATAATTATTCATTTTCGTATCTAATTTTGTATTCATAATTTTGTATTCTTTTTCTTAAAGTGTGCCACAAAAATTGTATAAGCTGCAAGATTCACAAAATCTAGATCCCCCCTCCCTGCCCGTTCCTAAATACAGAACATGGAGTAGAGGCAGAGCTCCGCAAAGTCTTAGTTTCAGCACCAGTTACATATTAGGATTGATTTGTAACTCGGGGTGAGGAAGCGTGGAAAAGATAAGAAAAAATGTAGCCGGCATTGTGAGATCAGTGGCTGTTTGAATGCAGAAGGAGTCAATGAGAAACACTGGACCCAAATACACTGGCCAATAGAAGAGTTCACAAGAGATTTCTTTACTGTGTACACGATTAATTTCTTTGCACAATCATTGCGGTCTCACTAGGAAGAAATAACAACGCATATTTTCCTTTTTTATCTTTTTTATCATTTCACCGTGTATTCTGTAGATTATTTCATTACACACACCAACACATGCATATATATATATATATATATATATTATTTAAGAAGTCTAAAATCACATTAAAATATTTAAAACGCTTTTTAACAAAAATCTAACCAGATGCAACAGCATGCAGATATTTATTTATTTCAAAGTCACTCTACATGTTTCGGACGTCACAGCACCCATCATCAGGAGTACTAAAAACTGTAACCGCAGCCTCCGGTACAGGTCATAATACTGGTACAGCTACTTCCGTCCAACGTGGCCCGATCGGGCCACGTTGGACGGAAGTAGCTGTACGGGAAAATAAAACATTCTGAACAGAACCGTAAAAAGCATTTCCTGAACCTAATCTGACATTAATTTTTCATGAGTTTAATTTTGATCGTGTTGTGTTCTTCCAGGGTATATGAACTGCGCCACAATTTCCAATGATATATATATCACCCATCTTTGTGATGCGATTTTTTCCCTGCATCCACTTAACGAGAGATGCAAACTTTTTTCTTTCTATCGGCACTTAATATCAACAAATAAATCGACTGTTTCCCAACTTGTTGTATTTAAGTCGATATGTCATAAATTATTGTGATCAGAGAAGACAATTTGGTGTTTATCCCAATCAGTTTTATTCGCTCCATTTTGTTGCGCTTCCACGTAACTTATTCTGAATTCAGGTTGAAAGGAAGTCGTAAAAAAGACAACCTACTTCCTTCTTTCGGCCCATAATGGATATAAATTACATCGGAAGAGTTTCTAATTATAAACGATTTAATAACCTTTCTTTGAAACACATATCAGTTCTATTTAATTTCATTCATAGGCATATTGTATTCAATACGAATATATATAATATATTTGACTGCAAATGGGCTGTCACCTGGTGGCAGTGGTTATTATGCATGTACATAAATATGAAATAAAGATAACATAAATATGAAGTAAGGATCTAAGAAATTTAAGTCGGGAGGGCTACATGAGTAGCATGCAGTAGCAACTTGGAGTCTTTGGAACCATCTCAGCATTCGCTTATAGACAGAGGGAAACCGAGAAAAACCTGTGCCGAGGTGGCCGGTCGCAGGACCTTCCGGATACCGACTTCTAGCCAGCAATGCGGCAACTAAAGTATGTAAGAGATCAATACACACATTGTGAAACAATACACATGAGGTAACAAAAAGGAACAGAAATTATCGTGTAACTGCACCATACTTTTTCCCAAATCTACAAATGATCTCTCTACAGCTGGATTCTATTCTCCTCTTACCTGCCATTTATGAAGCGCTCGTTTCATGAAGAGTATTTGGCCTGTGACTTCGAAATCCAAAATATTTTTATTCGGAAGATTACTAAAATATAGTGTTAGTTTTCAGAGAAAAATGCAGGCTAAAATGTTATACGTAGTTGATGGGACATATAGGTATGTCATGAAAATTACTATAGTAATTTCCATCTCCCTTTATATAAATAGGGGTGATATTAGATTCCAGTGCTGAAGCGGCTCTTCCGTATTAGAGATAGAATAAACAAAGTTTTGGATTTCAGAAAGTAATGTTCTACTTCCTGTTCATATTAATTGGTTCGCTGCCTGGCGATTTTTATCTTACTTTCTTTATACTATGTAATAAACCAACAATTTCACAACAATAAAACATGTTTTATCATGCATTATTCAACGCCATGTTTCGGTCGCAGAAGCGGCCGGAACGTGGCGTTGAATAATGCATGATAAAACTTTGACGTTCAGAGGGTCGTGCATCGTAATATTATTTGTATAGTAAAACCAACTAGACACGCCAATGTATCAAGTTTATTTTATTTTGGAATGAAGCTGTACATGTTTCGGACGGTCTTTCCGTCCGTCATCAGGAGTTCAAGACTGTACATAAAGCAAGAGGGCATTTGTCAAACAGCTACTGCTGTCTGCCTACTAGCAAGCAGAGATCACTATCTGTTTGACAAATGCCCTGTTGCTGTATGTACAGTCTTGAACTTTTGATGATGGACGGAAAAACTGTCCGAAACATGTAGAGTGTCAGTCCAAAATAAAATAAATTTGATACATTGATGCATCTAGTTGGTTTTACTATACAAATAAGGAAGGAGGCATGATAAAATACGTTCAATTAATGTGCAATTGTTGGTTTATTAAGCGGTATAAATATTCTTTATTTCACGTAAATGGAACATATAAATTTGATATAAATTGTTGAACAGTTTGTCATCGTCAAGTAAACTGACTCAGGCACTAGAGGATTTGATGTGTGGATGTTATTCTTGCACAGCATCGTTGTCCTTCTGTTCACAGAGAAACTTAAAGTAATAATTTTTCCTTCTACTTAAATATCATGCGGATCTACAAGTGTATTACACTTCTCATCCTTTAAGAAGTTAATTCCGGTTCGCAGTCCTTCTTATTAATTTGTCCTTCCATTAAGCCTCTGATAACTATGTCCTTACGATCTCTTTCAAATTAATTAACTTTGTTTTTCAGTTATTCTCTTCGTTTTTTTCCTAAAGTTATATCACGTTCCCCACGTCCTACGTCGTTCTGACAGTCTCCATTATTTTCAATAAGATTATAAAGCCATTTTCCTTTCAGCCTACATCAATTTTTTTAATAATAATTTTGAGCACTAAACTTCGAAACATTTTCCTTAAACTTTAAAATCTCTAACTTATTTGGTTATGATTTTGATATTCTGTCTGAACACTTCTCTGTACACATCGCACCTCTGCATTTGTCGTGGAACACAAATACAGGCAGTATCATTCTACAGTTCTCTCATTAATGAAGCAAGAGCTATTCTCGAGAAAAATTCAGTAACAGGTAAAGCTATCTTTTTACAGACCTATACAGGTCCTTAGAGCTCCAGGAGTTAAAAAAGGTAAACCAGTCCCATTACAGGCCCGAGGTGCCCAGAGGGTTCCAGGAAGTTAAGGTTCCTAAATTGCGTGAAAATGACCCAGGATGGTGGTAAGGTTGTCAACTTTTTTACCGTTTTTACTCCCAGGAAATACTCCTGGTTCTCATTTCTGTTAGAGGCTTAATCGACCCCAGAGCCAAAGTGCGATCGGAAGGATTATGTCAATGAAAAATTCCAATGGCACCATCCGGAATCGAACCAGCGAACTTCCGATTTGTAGCGCAGCACCTAAACCACTGTGCCACCGCGGTCCCCGCTCCAGGTGTTAAGGCTCCCAGAATTTCTAGAAAATTGGCACATGAAGGTGGTAGGTTTATCAGCCCTAGACACCGACAGCCTTTACCCTCAGAGGATACCCCTGGTACTCATTTCTGTTAGAGGCTGAGTCGACCGCAGGGCGATAGTACAGCTGGAAGGAATAAGTACATGAAAAATCCCAATGGGAATCGAACCCGCGACCTTTTGGCTTGAAGCGCAGTGCCTCAACCGACTGCGTCACGGCGCAAAAAACAGTAAGATAAGATAATAAAAGTTGTACCAGACTTTAAAATAAAAGATGACATGTATTTCTTTATGTAGGCTTAGAGTCGTAACACTGTAAAACGCGGGAATTTACAGCTCGAAATAAAATGGAGGGTCCGCTATAAAGCAAAACAAAATGTTTTATTGCAGCATGTACGGCGGGCATGTGAGACACTTCTGTACATAAATGATAAGTGTGGTCATTCGTATGTTTGCCAAGCAGTCAAATTTAACGGACCAGCCAATAGCCTGCCTGAATACGTAAGCAAGCCCTACCTAATGAAGCAACCAACAACCGTTCAACTAAATGACTGACTGACTAGCTGACTAAGAAATTAATTAGCTTACTTCCTCATTCACTAACTAACTAATCAACAAACTGCCTGACTGTCTAAATAACGAACTCAGTACCTAAGCAAGCAAACAAGCAACCAACCAACCAACCAAACAATCAACCAACCAACCAAACAATCAACCAAACAATCCAACCAACCAACAAAAACTACCTAAATCAAAAAGAAAAAAACTACGCTGAGCCGACTCATTGAAACACCATTGTTTGCTCGGCTAGTCAGTCAACTTCATGCCTTTCTTGGATCCAAAGATTAATTAACTACTCTGTTCAGAGCAGCCGCCTCTGACAGCATATATGATTGATTCTTAGGCAATTAAAGACGCCGTTCAGGTTGTTTGCAGCATGTATGAGACCGAAATTATAATGAAGTGTGAGTTTCTGAGTATTTAGAAGTACGAATCGCAAATTAGAGAGAAAGAAGAAAACCACGAAATGAAACGGCCATTAACCCGACATGGAAATGTGAAATACTTTCCTCTTGAACAGAATTCCAGAAGTGCGCCGATACAAGCTTGCTCAATTTATCATTTCCATTATTTTGCCCTTGAAATTTCTTCATTGGGAGTCCGGATGGCTGAGACAGTATAGCGACTGGCTAGGGGCTGGACGATGCGGGGTTCGAATCCTAACAAGTACAACACGAGTTCTCTACTCTAAAACCGCCCAGACCGGCTTTGGTTCCTCTTAGTCTCCTATTCAATGGGCACGAGGGTTTTCTCCTGGGGTTAAACTGGCCGGGGCGTGAATCTGATCACACATCTCCGTGTAGTACCGAGGTTAGGCAAGAGTGAAGCTGTAACTCTCCTCCCTTTATACGCATTCATAGCGCGGACAGGGTCAAATTTACTTATTCTTTGTTTTTGTCACGATATTTCAAACAGAACCCTAAGCTTGTTCAGTGGGTACCGGGTTTTTCCTGGGGTCAAGCGGCCGCTGCTTGGTGTTGATCACCTACCCCCATCTAGCGTCGAGGTTTAGGAAAGAGTATGGCTGTACCTCTACTTTCTCTTTGGGTCTTCGTGGCCAGTTCTAGGGTGGTCTTTACCTTTACCTTTACCTTTACCCTAAGCTTGTTGGAAATATCGGTTCAGCCAGTCTAGTGTGGAGGTTACTACACTCTGGAATGCAACGCCGTGCAGTCTGGTGGCAGTAAGCTGATGTTTCGGAGTGACGTGAAACTTCGGCAAGTGTATATAGTACCAGACTACACGGCGTCAGATCCCAGATAAACAGCGCCACCGCGAGAAACCCATATCAAAGGTCTACTTCGAAACCTCTCCCGTATAAATTCGTCACGTCAGCAGTGGTTTTAGCAAGTTACAGGGGAAGGCCAAGGGTTGGTTCATGAGTTGTCTGAGTTGTTTTCGTGGGCGAGACACATAGATGGCACTGGCAGCAGGCGGTCAATACGTGCCAATTTTAGTAGCTCCCGCGTCTGTGCTCCTGTGGGAGCAGGAAGGACTTCCTGGGCATATCCACAGTTTACACGGAAAATATTTTTACATTCCCCATTGACTAAACCTGATGAGCGGAGTTCGGATTTGGCTGACGAACTTAGGGTATTTATTAACTGACTTCTGCTAAGTAAATGACAACATTTCTAGACGGACCCCAAGTACCTTATTTCATTCATATGCGTGCACTGGTGACACCATTTTACATTAAAATACTTTCTTTGTTTAAATTGTTGTAATTTAATTGGAATGCATGAAAAGGAAATTGTGAAGTTCATTATCACATTCACAAGGGCCAGCCAATGGAATCTACCCTGAGCCAGATGAGTCAAATCCAAATTCACCCGCTTTATTTATTCAAGATTTATTTTAACACCATTTTCTCAACTTCGTCTAGGTCAGGGCTGGCGAACCTATGGCACGTGTGCCCAAAATGTCACTCGGAAAAATTTCCTTGGCACATGACATTCACCGCTGTATAATTTTTTTCCAATTTTCCAGACCTGCGCATATATATGTGAAGAACATGTGTATACACATACATATGTGACAGTGTACAGACAGCATCATAAGCACGACTGCTACCAAATAACACTGCGAATGAAAAATTTTTACACAAATCGGGAGCGGTGCGAAGTGTTGACTGGATATTTATCACTGAGGCGCTGGTCTGGCGGTGACTGAGCGATTACGTGACACTGGACAGAAAGTTTTAAAATCTTAAGTTCAAACAGAAGGTCGCGGCAGCCCCACTTACTGCCACAGTTTCTTCCTCATCGCTTTCCTAGTGGAGACCTTTATTGGAAATATCATAATTATACTGTGCATTAATTATACATTTATAATAAAAATAATAATAATAATATTCCAATAATTAATAATAATTATGGAAGGTTCCAATATCTTGTTTTACTCTTCAAAATTCCTGTGGGCATGCGGAAAAGTTTTTCGAAATTTATAGACAATTTGGGCATTTGGGCAAACGACCTCAAAAATGTTCGCCAGCCCTGGTCTAGGACTTTCAAGCAGAGAAAGGGGAAAAGAGGGGGGTGGGGGATAAAAGGAACGACGGAAGTTGGGCGGATCTGACCGTCGACCACGTCCAGCGGCAGGTTTTGCTGCTTTAAATATCTGGGTTCTGCTACCAGAGAAGTACCCCTGTAATCTAGTTCGAAAGAGCATGAACATATAGACATATTTACCTATACATTACGGGAGGGTCTAACGTAACTGACAGAGAGTCTAAAGTAAGATCCATCTGCCTTTCCTGTCGCTATGTTTATGTTTAAACACATTATATCCCTCTTGAGATATTTCAGTATCGAAAACGTAGGGATCTTTTGTGTCGAAAATACCCCAGAGAGCTCATTAAGGGTACAATACTGACAAAATGGCAGTGGTTGGTGGAATTACAAGAAACGTACCAAAGTTCGGCTTTTCATCATCCTTTATAGACAGCGTTAAAACAGAAGGTGATTTCTAAGCCACTGCTTTACGAAGTTCTTTTCCTCGCGTAAAATTATTAGAATAAAAATATGTACTTTTAACAACAGGTGTGGAAAATATTAAAAAATAACGTCTACTTTCAGAATAATCGTCTTCCGGAATATTTCGTTGGTTGGAAAGTGTGAAAGTCTTCAAAACTTCCCAATCTTGCCAACCAGCAAAAATAGAACAGCATTGTGGCAACCTCAAATTTCGCAATTACTGCTTTTCTAATCTTCATGTTTGCACCGTGCATCAATGATAATTAGACACTTTATTATCCAACTAATGCACAATATATAATATGTAGATACAATTAAAATTATAAAATATTTAAAAGTGCTCCGACATGTTTCGGATCACAGAGGATCCATCATCAGGGAGCTTTGTACAGTGCTTGGTTATAAATTACAAGAATGATTCTATCGTGTCCGTTGACATGGACAAGGTCGGTGTTATGGCAACATATTCTGACCCGCTGTGTGTGTGTGTGTGTGTTTGTGTGTGTGTGTGTGTAGTTCACTGTATATGAGTGTCTTCCTATACAGTGAACTATACACACACACAGCGGGTCAGAATATGTTGCCATAACACCGACCTTGTCCATGTCAACGGACACGATAGAATCATTCTTGTAATTTTTAGCCAAGCACTGTACAAAGCTCCCTGATGATGGATCCTCTGTGATCCGAAACATCTCGGAGCACTTTTAAATATTTTATAATTTTAATTGTATCTACATATTATATATTGTGCATTAGTTGGATAATAAAGTGTCTAATTACTACTTTCCTAATTTAAAGCGATCAGAGAACAGAAAAGAGTCTGTATTTATATTCAATCAAACAGTATGTTGGTATGCACTTTACAAAGTTTTTACTCTATATTTCAACACACTTAAAACGTCTGGAATTGTGCAGCAACTTTTCTGAAATTTAATTATCGAAAAAAAAAATCCTAAATTTCTGTGTGTACAAAGGCGACCGCCCACATATCAACCACGGTACTGTACCACAGTTTGTAAAGCACTGCTCTAAGCCAGTCTTACAGCGTGTCTGTACTAGACGGGTGGTAGGCTCAAAAGTGACTGTTAAAAGGGTCATCCTTTAGAGGAGAATTTTAGGTATGAACAAAATATTGCAGTTTGTGTGACTTCCAGGTTTATCTAATATTGAGGTTTTTTTTTTTTCGTGGGCTTTCAACCTTTGAATTTAGAGATATGTTTCTGCGAATCTCTGGAAACTAATCACCCTGCCACGCAGTGAAACATCTCGGGAGACCGGAATATTCGATTACACTGCCCAGAAAACCCCAAAACTTGCAAAATCTAATATTGATCTTTCAGTCTAAGTCGGCCGGTACTTGTCCTGACTGAATGAAGCAGAAAACTCTCAAGTTTTACTTTCCTTCAAGCTACAACTTTCAAATATTTACGAATGTCTTCTGAGACATTCTATACTAGTACATCTAAAGACTTACACATAAATTATATGACTTCCGGGACAGTGAATTAGTGCCTGCCACTAAATTAGCACTTCCCCTCGGCAAATCTTAGTACTTACACCCATCACTTTTTAAATGCATTTGCAACAATTTGCTGCACACATTAACCTAACCTAACCTAACCTAACCTCTATCTACCTCCACAGATCGCACACTTATAACTTTTTTTTATTTTACGCGACAGCCCCCAGTGGGCCATGGCCTCCTCATTCGCGAGTTTTCTAGATCACACATAACAACGCACCACAGTCGGTACTGCTCCTCTGGACGAGTGATCAGCTCGTCGCAGAGACTTCTACCTTGCAACACACACAAGACTCACGACGGACAGACATCCATGCCCCCGGTGGGATTCAAACCCACAATCTCAGCAGGTGAGTGGCCGCAGACCTACGCCTTAGACCGCGCGGCCACTGGGACAGGCACTTAGATTTTAAGCAGGAAATTGTAGTAGAACGAATGTCTGATTGTTTATTCTTGCAATTAGAATGGGAACATAGCGGCTGCCCGATGACAAGGAAGTCCCGTCTGATACGATGAGAAGCTGACTCTCCTGAAAGGGCGTACAGCTGACTGCATAACGAGAGAAGAATTGTCTTGTGTGTACGTAAGTAGCGACTACGGCAGCCGCGTCTCCCGCCAACTAAAGTTCTCCTCGACAGCCCTCTGGTGAAATCAGGTCTTACTCCAAGAGACTATCCCTTCCCCCTGCGAGGTTTGCAAGTTTTGGCTGCTCCGGGACTTCGTAGTCGTCTGTGATGACTAGGCGAATCGAAAACCGGGAACTGGGAGCTGAAACCGACGCAGCTGCGGTTGGATGAACTAGCGTCGCTCATAACTCTTGTCGATCTGACGGGTGAGTCCAGGCTCTCCGGAACACGATGTTTGCGTCATTTGTCTGGGATTATTCTGGCGCCACATAGGCTGCTTATTCTTGTGTCATGATGGTTGAATTTTAGCTTGCTACACCCCGCACGTCTGCCTTCAGTCTCTGTTGTTTCTCGTTTTCCAGGTTACCAGGCCATTGGTTGTATCTCAGTGATTGAACGCTTTCAGGGTAGTTTGACTTCTTGTTGTATCGATGTGTGATCTTTGAAAACTTACAGAAACAGTAACTATTTGTGAAGGCTGGAGGTACTTGGTTGGTAATAGAGTTCCTATGGGCCAAGACCACTCATTGCACATGCTTCACGATCACACTCAGACACACTACACTCGGTAAGACTCCTCTCGAAGAGTGATCAGCCCCAAGAAGAGACCTCTACCTGACAACACACAACATCCACAAGAGACAGACATCCATGCTGGCGGCGGGATTCGAACCCGCAATCCCAGCAACCGAGCCGCCGAAGACCACCCACGCCTTAAAGACGCGCGGGCAGTATTAAAAATCTCGCAGAATTCCGAAATGACAGAGTGGCGTTCTGAATGTTGGGAAATAGAGTCTCGCCGGTTCTGATCAAAACATTCATATGTTCAGATAAGTGGGGAATGAAACTTTTATATTCCCTCCATATCCCAGTGCATTGCCCGCGTCCAGCATTCCACGCAGCAAAAAGAAAGAACCTCACTCCTGTAGCGTGGTTCTCCCGCTTGGCCCACCGAGACCGCGGCACTCCGCCTGCCTGCAGGATGATTCATGCAGCTGCACGACAGTAAAGAATGCCTGCTTCTTTATACATGTTTTGTATCGTAGGTATGACGTATTATTCTCTGCATATATTCAAATATATGGTCAGTCCCTTCGTTAATAATATGAGGACAACTTGTAGGATAAATCATATCCGCCCCACTGAAACACAAACACGCACGTATGTACACACACACACACACGTGAGAGCGCGTTTCGATCAATACGAGGCAGCAGTCAGCTCTCTCAGAATTACACAAAGCGACGTAACCTGCAGCGCTGTGTTCGTATTAGTGTCACGTGTATCTGTGTAGGCTACAACCATACTGACATGCACCATACATATATTGATCATGTTCATGATGGAACACACACGCAATTCACGATATTGCTTAATATTTATTGAAAATACAGAACTATTGCAAAGCTAATCACATTACTGGAAACCGTTAGAAATTAATGCTTCCACATGCAGTTTGTATTTCAAGCCATCATGTTGACTGGATTCTTGTAACCATGGGATGGTACGTCCTCATCCTGCGAACGGGGAAGATGTTCTCCAGATATTTTAAATTACCTCTTGCGGACAGCCGACAAGAGGTGGTAAGTGACTGATAGCTCCTCGTCGTCAGAAGAACATGTTGCGAAATATCAGCGAGCGCTCGATCGTCCATCGATTATTTGGAATGACATGCAGCAAGGAAATGGAACGTGGAGTTTCGTGGGAAAGAGTGTCAAGATAATTAGCAGGGTACACGTTGTGTCTGGTAGGAGTACAGGAAGCCAGATGGGATGAGGGTGAGGTGCACCTGCAGAGAATTATGAGTCTCTCTGTTGAAAAGAGGGTGAAAAACATGAATTGGTGAAAGGGTCTCTTATGTATAAGAGGATCACGCCAGCATTTAAGAGAGCTGTGTGTCAGAGTGACAGGACGTCACTGAGAGGTCGTCGATGTGACATGGTTGTTTTGAATGCGCAGGCCGCAACTGAGGACGAAAACGAAGATTCAAAAGGAAATATTGCTCATGAAACAGCAATTTATCACAACTTACACTTTCACGAAGGAGACAGGAAAAACTTGACCGACCCTCTACAAACGAACACTTAAAGTATGCTGTGTTTTCACGAAAATATAAGGAAAAGCGGGTTTTTCTTGTGTGGACACAACATTTTGACAGATGGTGTGTCTGTAACCCAGCTGTCTATTAACGTGGGAATCTCAGTTTGACGAATTGTTTGGGTTGCGACAGATTACTGTTTAATATTAATAAATATCCAACCAGATGTAACAGTGTGCAGATATTTATTTACTGCAAAGTCACTCTACATGTTTCGGATGTCACAGCACCCATCATCAGGAGTACTAAAAACTGTAACCGCAGCCTCCGGTACAGGTCATAATACTGGTACAGCTACT
>Ga0131853_10014853_pt1 | contig 14254 bp, 2 predicted proteins | sample TergutLab28metaG_FD_92764 | JGI IMG/M metagenome (GOLD analysis project Ga0131853, IMG submission 92764) | Labiotermes labralis P1 segment gut microbial communities from Petit-Saut dam, French Guiana - Lab288 P1 (version 2) (version 2) | ecosystem: Host-associated > Arthropoda: Insects >... | reverse complement strand
TTGTACAGTTTCCTGTAGAGCCAGTTCGGGCTGCTAGTCTTTCTATTGCACGCATATCCTCATTTGGAGCTCTGTAAATCCCTACTATTTCCCATGTTGATTTTGGATTTGTGCCTTTAATTTAAATTGCTATTATGCTATTGTACAGTCATTGAAATAATTAATTGGCTTTATTGCAATTCATGCTGTATAACTAAAAAACTTGCAACTTCCTGAAGTTGGCCATGGCTGAATCATATAGGAACAGTAAATGAATAATAAATATTGTACAACAGGTTGAACGTGAGAGTTTTGTGAACGTGTGACAGAATCAGTAGTAGCTGATAATAACATTTCTTCAAAATTAGGTTATCAGAGTTATTATTATTATTATTATTATGGTCATGATCATGTAATAATTTTCTGTGCAGACGAATTTAAACCTCCTCTTTACAGAATATGCAGTTCTCTATTTTCACGCAAATTGTATCGAAGTCTAATTACACTTTCAATTACGTAACAAAAACAGTGTGTATGTACATAAATCAGGAGCCGTGTAATTCTGCATACAGTCATACAGGCCTAGAAACAATTCCGCCGCTTCGTTAATATTTAATTTCTACCATAGTTGCAAATTCAAGCTAGAAATTTTAGCTTGAGACTCTGTTTCAGTGTACTTTGTCCTCAGTATGTTGTATAAATGAAGCGCTGCATGTTTTGTGTCTACCACATGCAGTTCCGGGCATCTTCGGGGAAGTTCGTGTCTTCTTTCATTCATATTGTATCTTTTTATTTATCTTTAATAGGCCTTTGTAAAAAGAATTGGAAAAGCGAATATATTGCAGCGGATCTTTATTGTTTGTATGACAAACAATTGTCTGTAATATTGTTGTGAGCTAATCCCAGGATAAAATGCGTATTTTATTTATCTTATCCATGTCCATGCTCTATTATCACTATTCACATAAAAACTGACTAAAGTTCACATTTATTGTATGAAATGCATATTTTTTTGTTGTGAAATTCGATTGGTCTTTGGATAACCAGTCCTATCTCCTCATAACTGGCGACCATTAGTATAAAGGACATTTTATGATCATAAGAATATTACTTACGTGTTTCTTCACCGATTTAGAATAGTAATGGCTGCTTGTAAGAAACCATGTCATTGCCCTCGTCCTTCCCACAGCTTGCTACAGACAAGAATCCACGAAACTGTAAAAGCTCATTACCACACACACACACACACACACGTTGAGATAGGAAATGTTAGGTATATGCTGAGTTTGAGGAAAAGTCTATATTTGGGTTCGATTCCCAGTAGGGCATAGTGGTTCGGAGTGCCTTCGACTTTATTTATTATTTTCTTTTTATGTCTTCGAATTTTTTGTGCAAGATTTTGTTTGTATGAACCAAGTGTAGGGAAAAAATGAAAGAAGAAAAATGGAAGTACGCTGATTTCACAAAGACGTGCTCGTTACCACTAATGGATATAAACCAGCTCTAAAATACAGTGTGCACTATTCGTGGAAATAAATAATTTTTCTCTACCTAGAGCGGTGTTTGTTTTTATTTCCTCCATATCTGTACACTACTTTGAAGTATTAAAAATTGATGCTTCGAAGAAACTGCATGCCCGGCGTCTGGAATCACTGGGCTGACCCGCAAAATCCTCGGAAATATAACAAAAACAAAAGCCTCTGATGTTGGCCAAATTTCGAGATATCAAGTGAATATTACGGTGCGAATGGCAGCTTCTGTGGTCCTGAAGAGGTTTATGTATGTACCCTGGGGAACTGCTGAAGTGCCAGTTGATTTTCCGTCACAGTTTTTGATAGAATTCGCTGTGAAGAAAACAACCGATCATTCCTGATGGCGTTGTCCACGACAGTGAATAAGATACAGACCTTCAGAAAACTGTTTGCCTCGGCGTGCAAACGACAGATATCTCTTAGTGCCTGGTTCAGTTTCGTTGTACTGATTTATGAGAGCGCGTGAAGGAATTCTGGATCACTGAGCTCTGACAACAACAGGGTTTTCTCTTGATCACTGCGTATACACTGGCTCCGGGGCCCAATTTTAGGTACCGGGGGCTTTTCTCCCGGGAGCAAAGCGGCCCGGGCATGAAACTGACCATTAGCAATAATCTAGTACCATGTTAAGGATTACTGGGGCTTTACCTCTCTTCTTTCATTCTTCTTTCACGACTTCCTTAATTAACCACGAAGTCATATATATTTCCCTTTGAAGATGTAGACCTACATTTGACAATATCCTGCATATTTTAACTGGTTCACTCTATCGAGTAATCTTCATACAGAAGCTGATGGTCTCTCGCGTATGATATTTCCCATCTTTTGTGGTACACAAATATCAGTGTCCTAATAATGGAAGTTCATCACCTGATTAGACGCATACCATGCGCGTTTCTTCCCCATTTGCTCAATACCCGTCTCATATTTTATTCTGACGTCCTGTAAATGGAATCCCATCCGCGTCTTCTCTTAAGATTTTCAGCTAAAATTCTTTATAGGTTTCTCATATCTTCAAAACCCGTTGCATGTCCCACCCATCGAAAACCATTGACTTGATGACGAATACAAATTACTGTAATCTTCTTGTTTGCACCGTGCATCAATGACAAGTAAACACTTTGTTATCCAACTAATGCACCAATATATAATTCATAGACATAATTCAAATTATGAAATATTTAAAAATGCTCCATCAATTTTCGGATCACAAGGGATCCATCATCAGGGAGCCTTATACAGCACTTGGCTAAAATTACAAGACTGGTTCTATCGTGTCCGTTGGCGTGGACGTAGTCGGTGTTATGGCAGCATATTCTGACCCGTGGTGCGTGTGTGTACACACGCACCACGGGTCATATGGTCAGAATATGCTGCCTTAACACTGACTACGTCCATGTCAACGGACACGATAGAACCATTCTTGTAATTTTAGCCCGGTGCTGTATAAGGCTCCCTGATGATGGATCCCTTGTGATCCGAAACATGTTGGAGCACTAGCAAGTAGGTATGAAGTCAATAACACAACTATTGTTTAATTAGATGTTGTTTTCTAAGGTCAAAGGACTACATATTTCGGCCGGTAGTAGCCATCATCAGGTCTTTGTCATTCGACACACTTAAGATTATTTATATAATTGTGTGGCGGCTTGTTTGATGAGGAGATATCTACATCACGGCCTTTGTTCGAGTATAGTATGTCAATATTAAATTGTGTTTAAATTATCAAAGCATATAGTAGTGTACTCGTATTATAAAGTAGTTCACCCACACACTTACTATAGATATTCAGTACTCAAACAGAGGCCTTGAAGTAGAGATCTCCTCATAAAACAGGCCGCCACACAATTATATAAATAATCTTAAGTGTGTCGAATGACAAAGACCTGATGATGGGCACTACCGGCCGAAACATGTAGTTCTTTGACCTAGAACATAACATCTAATTAAACAATGGTTGTGTTATTGACTTCATACCTACTTGCTAGTTTGTACTACACAACGGGGATGGCACAATTCAGACGGAGCACTTTTCAATATTTTATAATTTTTAATTATATCTACGAATTATATATTGGTGAATTAGTTGGTTAATAAAGTGTTTAATAACAAATTACTGTATTTTTCTCCCGCTTCCAGTTGCTTGTTATTTTTTTGGATATAAATATTCTGTTGTGTAAATAAAGATTAAAGATCACGAATCTGACTAGACAGTGGAAGGAGGAGGTCACCTCGCTGTCTTTTCGAAAGACTTTAGATGCGATCCGTACGAGCGAGTCGGTTGATTAACATGTTTTAATTAGTTTCCTTATCTAAAAGTTTGATTAAAATGTCGCAAAAACTTTCAGGTATTGCTATACCTGTGTTACAGCTTCGTTACATTAAATGACATTGACAATAAAAATGAGGAATTTTTATTAAAAAATTACTTGCAGTCGAGTCAAAGGGTACAGGTTCGGCACTTCAGAACATGAGGTTTTTCTTGCGTCCAACCTTTTGCATTATTCTAGGACTCGAAAGGTTGCACATACCGAGTATATCGCAGTGTGAGACAGGAAGTGTCGGTCTCAGTGCATTGTACAGACCTTAATTCTTTAAGTGCTGCCGGTCTCCTTACACCGTGCTGTCGTAAATACATTAGGAGCAATACAAATTTAGACCCCCTCCGTCCTGTGCACTAGTTAGAATTTAAATGTCAGCGTCCTTGAAAGGTTAAATGTTACGACCATCGATTCTACCCACAATTGTCGATTTGGTTTAAAATGTATGACCAACTTATTGGTACACCATATGCCTTTTTGCAAGAATAATCCTGCAGGGTTCACATGTTTATGTGACCAACAGAGTAAATAATATTTTAACCTTTGACATTTTCCTAGAATTTTTTAAAATGCTTTTCCTTTCTCTCTACCTGATTGACAAAGTGTTATTTTAAGATCTTGTGATTTACATACAACAGAATAAGAACTCCTTACTACACTTATGCTTGTGGAAAACAAATGAAGCCCATTCGTCAGTAAGAAAGCATTAATTTCCACGTGTTGATTTGTGCTTGTTATTCCAGAACTGTGGTGCAGGCCGGGATGCGTGTCCTCAGAGATGGAGCGCTGCAACCCTACAAGGAAACTCTCAGAGAAATGTAAGTTATTTTCTTATAAATTATATTGCAATGAGTACCAGTAACACGCAGTTACACAAGGACGGAATAAAGGACGCATTAAACATGTAATCCCGCACACACCTACAAAACAAATGTGAATCGAATTATTTCATCGAATTTAAGGAAATATTCCTTTTAAACTGTAAACGTGTGTAGTAAATTTAGATTTCATTCCGTGTATTTTCTTAACTATGAAACGAAATATTATCTGAACGCCAACAGACTATTTCTGAGAGTAATCACAATTGAGAAGACTACTTAGGGGGAACATTTTACAAAATGGAACTATTTTTTGAGTGGTACCGAATGCGACTTGCCTGTATTGCTGTTATTTTTTTTCGAAAATGTTACGGGAACTATATTAAACCTTGTGCAGTACACATAAGATAATGTGCAGTTATAGAATAATTGTGGTCAATCAAATATTTGTAGTGGGGATTTTTCTAAAATTCCACTCTCGGCAATGTAGATAAAAGACATTTCTCTCTTAAGCCGACTTGTGATCGCAGGTCTTTTCTATAACAAGTTGAGTTCCACGAAGAAAGGGGTTTTTCTGTGTTGCTATTTAAATTAATTTTCAAAAACCTTTTACTAAAAGTTCTTTTCCCCACGTTAGTGATATTGTGTGCAGTACGAATGGTATTATATTGTGAAAAAAAACTTGGCCAACTTATCCCAGAATTCGTCTAGATAATTTTTTTTGGCCAAGTTTAGAATGGATTATCTCCCTTGACGGGCGTCACCCCGTTGCGCTTTTAACAATCAGAAATTAATCACTCAAGTCTGCATCTAACACAACTGTATATTTGCGTGTATAAGCAAGCTACATATTTCCGTCCTTCCGGACCAGCATCAGGCTTCTACACAAAAACACTTAAAATGAAATTGCAGACTTGCTTGCCTCTTTTTGAGAGATTTAAAAATTACATGTTTTGTTGCAATTTTGTTAATCTAAAACGCTTGCAAATTAACGTAATCTCTAAGAGTTGTGTTTTACTATATTCTAAACGGCTTCTGTGGTAAAACCAAATACTGCTGACTGCTTGCTAGCAAACAGTCAGCAGTATCTGTTTGACATATGCCTGTCGCAGTATATACAGTCTTGAACTCCTGATGATGGACGGAAAGACCGTCCGAAACATGTAGAGTGTAAGTCCAAATAAAATAAATTTGAGACATTGGTGCATCTATTTGGTTTTACTATAGAAATATATTACGATGCACGGCTCTATGAACGTCAGAAGTTCCAAACGATCTTTTAAACTATCAGCTGTTATAATCAAAATTTTTTCCTTCGTTGCACTGAAGTCCAAATATTTACAGTGATTTTTAAGACTTTATTAAAATACTTGTAGTCTGAAGTTTTAAATAGTATGTGAGGTGTAAATGCTCTTCCTTTGCTATATTTTTTTCACTATTTTCAAAATCGATGTTTTTTATTCGTAAAAATACGCTTTCACATACATTATTTAATGTTATGTACGATTCTCCTAATTGATTGAACTTCGTCAGTATTTTGCGGTAGAAGAATAGAACAGAATAATGATTGGGTTCGAGCCCTTCCGGGCCCGATGCACCTAGGCCTTAAGACAGGCCCTTTATGCCCAATACTCGATATTAAATTATGGGAACCCTGTTCCTTAAACGAAGTCTCAGATGCCCCCCCCCATACCTAGTTTCTTAACGTCCTTCGGGTCCAAAAAGAAGGAACCCGGATATAAATGTCTAAAATTCCTTCTACCGGATTTCCACCTGACTGGAGCCCTCTGTAGAATCCTGACTCGAGTCTCCTACTGCGGAGCTCTCCTTAAAATCTAATTTACTCTCAAACTCACCTCCGGGTCCAAAAAGAAGGAACCCAGTTGTAAATGTCTAAGGCACTGTATATAGATGCCTTCTATCGGAGTTCCACCTAACTAGAGCCCTCCGTTGAATCCCTACTGGAGTCCCATACTGCGGAGCTCTCCTTAAAAACTAATTTTGCGGTAACTGCTTATGTTTGTGTGGACTGTTACCCTGCCTGCTGCTATTGTTTACGCACTTCAACTTTCGACTCAAAGGTGAGACATGACTGAGGTAACTTTATCAGTGTCTGTAGGCCCCTACTGATTGTAGGTAAGAATGACATAAACTAAAATGTTCTCAATTGGGAATGTGTCAAAATATATTTTATTTTGCCGAAATGCTTTCAGCTAGCTCAAATGTCGTTTGTGATGAAATGGGCAGGAACTCGGTTTCTGTTCTAACAGGGAATTATATGAAGAGCTGTCAGGCGTCCATAGTTCAAAAGTTCTTATCTCAGCAGTTACGTATCTTATATCTGTTCTGGCAACCAACGTTTCTCATTAACCTCTTCGCATTCATCCACGTACATTTTATCATGTGGGTGTACAATCCAAGGCTTCTTTCGGCTATCTGTTGTTACCAGTTCTTTGTAAGCTTTTCTTTATCTTGCTAGCTTATGTCCGTATCAACCTATCACTTATTATCACTGACGCAAGAATAATTTGGCTAATTTGAAATATCACTCTTGGAACGGTATTTCAACACATCTCATCATTCATGGCAGATGTATAGTTATAGTGACGCTAATTTGATGTCTGATCTCAAAGTTACATAACTTCTGCAGTTCGTACGATATAAAACAAATTACTATTCTAACTTTGGTATTTAACGATGATATATGAGCTGTGGAGGTTATATTAGGGGGAATGAAGTGAAGAATTTGTGGTGAGGAGCCTTGCTGAATAAATAGCGATAAGGAAGGAGGCAGTAGTGTTACATTTGTGGCACTGAATACCGTTCATATGGGTGTACTGAATAAAACCGTAAATAATTCTTTATGAATAGGAGGTGACTGCTGTTCGTACTGAATGCTACCTGAAAACTAATTCAGAGAGGTGCTACTGCACTAGCCCACTCACTTCGAAATAAATATATAAATACAAATAAAAAGCTGAATCAAGGAAGGTGAGAGTGGGCGAGACAAGTAGCATGCATGGGCAGTGAAAAGTCATACACGATGCGCATAAATAAACATGAAATATATAAAACACTTTAGAAACACAAGGATAATATTAAAATGGGTGTAAAAGTAGGGTATGATCGTGTGGGGTGGGTTTTTTTGGAACAGGTTTAAGTGTCGGCTTCTTGTTAACGCGGTTGTGGGTCTTCGAACTGTTTAAAGGTGCGAAAGTTCTTGCTGAGCTGTTGAACTGCTGGCTGGTGGAATGGGGCTATGTTTCATGGACCTCGTTAGCTACTACGTAATTAAAATAACAGTAATGCAGATTCTGAATTTCATGAGACAATGCAACTTAATTAGCAAGTTTGCAGCCTATTCTCTCAGTCAGACAGTGCCATGAACGGTCCTTCCTCGAGGATCACGAGACGAATCAGGAGAGACAGATGGAACAATTTGTGATGAAAGCGAAGATTCTAGTGTTTCAGAGAAAGCATGGGCGGGAGCTGGAGCGACAGAAGGAGAAATGAAACACGTATAAACAAACAGAACATGATATCAGTCAAATAATGGGATTTGGATCGATTCTGCAGAGTTTACGTACGATACGTACTGCCGTTCTTTATAAAGAGCTCATGTGCAGTAGCATTCAGCTGGTGACATTGCATTAATCACATCACTGTTTTGGAGGGAAATTTAGTAAAAAGGACATCGAAAACAAAGAGTAATGAACTCTTTACTTCAATGTCTTGTATCCTGTTACTGTAGAGACAGCTAATTATGAAACTGATATCATAATCAGTTATGTCCCTTTTGCTATTGCATTTACAGATCAGTCTGCATCTACAGGTATTTTGTATGAAGCTGGTAAAGATTTTAAAATGGTGCCTTGTCCGTTCTTTCAGTATAATACACAAATTTTATAAGAAACAAAGTTCGACATGAATTTTACATCACAATTTCTTTCTTATTGAGAGGGTTAATTGAATTTCACAAGAGATTTTAACTGTACTGATAGACAGATATTAATATATAGTACGTGGTATATATAAGTATGATTAAGGATAGTAAGACACCCTTGTACACCACAGGATTGTGTCAACCTTCGTTTATAACTCTGCAGTGTTATTTCAGACTTGTTTCGCCATATGCTTGGTCATCATCAGGAGAACTTATGTATCAAAGGGAATTCCCCATGTTTTTTTAAGAATGTTTCCCCTAATTATTGGCGAAACTGAAATTTAAAAATTTCTAAAATAATACTCTACACAAAATAGAGGAAGGGTCGATATTTCCAAGAGGAATGCCTCTTATTCTTTTACATTTTGACTCTTGAAGATTAGACCAGTACGTTTTCTCGAAAGTCGGGAACAAATTCCGCACTAGCGCTTCGTCATATTCCAGACGGACGGAATCCTCAGCGGTATTCTGTTCAAAACCAGTACTTTGATAGAACTGCGCTATATCTTTCGTCTGTCTTTATAGTAGAATATCACCAACCGCTCGACAATCAATGCATATTCGCATAATTCCGCATAACGTAAGTTGTGATTGATGCATTCTCGTTTAATAACTTTTTGCAGAGTGCTTAACAACGTGCGTCGACTCCACACCATCGAGTCACGGGCGTTCCGGAACCTGACAGAACTCCGTACAGTGTAAGTGTCAGCGCAGTTGTCAAACTGACATCTCGTTATTACGTCCCACCATATACATGACAGCAGTTTGCTACTGTACACACTGTTACCAGTATCTTTGTCCCATGTCCTCAGAATTCTTGTGCTACTCCACACCAACATTTTTTAATCTAGGTCCGCAGCAGAACTCTAGAAATACAAAGTAACTTGCAGACTGTAAAGAGTTTAAACCATAAAGCAATAGCATGTTGCACATCTTGTCTTGGATCGGCATTTTGACCGGTATGGCGGCTTAGCTTCAAACATCTGATGCAGTCATAACGTAGGAATGTCCACCTGTACTTGTGTACTCATAGCACAGCAACGTATACCTGTATTGCCTATCCACAGTATAAGAAAACCTACCTGTACTTATATATTCGCAGCAAAGGAATATCTAGCCGTACTTGTGTATGCATGTCATACCAATATCTACCCGCACTTGTGTATTCATAGTATAGGAATATTTACCTCCAGTTGTGTATTCGTAACACAGGAATGTCTACCTGTATGTGTGTGTTGCTGCATAGCCCAGGTATGCCAACCTGTACAGGTGTATTCATAACACAGGAATGTCTACGTGTATGTGTTGCTGCATAGCTCAGGTATACCAACCTGTACAGGTGTATTCATAGTACAGGAATGTCTAGTGCCTGTAATTGCTTATCCATGATACAAAAATACCTACCCATAATTGTGTATTCATAACGCAGGAACATCTACCGGTAGTTGCCTATCCATACCATTATATTACCTACCTGTTCTTGTGTATTTTGAATTGACCTTTTACTGTTGCAGATACATAAACCATGCCCCTTTACTTAAAAAAATACCGGACGCTGTGTTCCATCTGCATCTTCCCAGTCTGCGAAGTCTGTAAGTTAATTTGCAATTCCTTGTTTCATTAAACGTAGTTAGTACTTCTGTTTCATGTTCGCAATACTCTGTTCGGTTCTCATTCTTGAGATGTTTGTGCTTCCTCTCAGCCCCTCCACGAAAATGTTAGGGTAGGACATAAAATACGCCACAGCCATTTTGTTCCATTTATTTCACAAATCACGATCCAGAGGAAACATTTTAATCGACGCTGTAAACTCCCTGCAACCGAAATGGCTTAATTAAATGGACTAAGATCAAGAAAGGCAAGGTACGCAACATTGAGGCATGTTCGTGCAACTATTCTTGCAGTGGAAAAGCAACAATTATTACATATTATGAGTGTGTGTTTGTAGACGTAGGTATCCAGCATGCAATGCGCATGCTCCATTTTGTCATTTGTGGCCTGCCAGTTCTACTTGATTTTTCCACATTATCACATAAACGGCATGATTTTCGAAAAAAAAAAAAGTCGAGCGTAAAATGCGTGTTTTGATTTTCTCCACAACTTTTGTCTGAAGTATTTCTCATCCTGAGAATAATTGAAGGGGCTACTATCATAAATATATATATAGGTCTTGATGTAAAGTACCTGTTATGCGTGTCTAATTTTAATGTAACTTGAAAATTTGGAAAGATTTTAGAAAATACTCAAACATCGAATGTCATGAAAATGCGCCCAGTGGGAATCGAGTTGTTCTGTGCCACCAGACAGACAGACATGACGAAGTTAGTAGTCACTTTTCGATTTTTTGCGAATTCCCCTAAAAGAGAATATGGCTTATTTCTGATGCGAATTATTAAGTTCGTTTTATCCAGAAAATTTGAATCTCACAGCAGCGTCTCTTGGCGTGCCATCTTTGTTCAGTTTCCCTTTTCCTTTTTGTTCTCTTGTCTCACCCGGTGAATAGCAAATGTGACGAGTAAGCAGTCTGAGCAAACTTGTCACAGTGTAGGAGACTTGTTCTACACATGTAATAGCTGAGGTTTAGACTCTGACTTCCTTCCGTATTTTGTAATCTCTGAGAAACCCGTTACCTCTGACCTTACGAAGCGTAAGACTTACACAGCACAATACAAGCTTACTATGAAACGTAGTATCGGTCAGCCTGAACTCTGCGGCAACAGACTGCCTGAATGCTACATTATTAACATTCAGAGGACCGTGAATCGTGATGTATTCTTATAATAAAACGAACGAGATGTACTAATTTCTCAAATTTATTTTTGGAATAGAAATCTGCGTGTTTCGGACAGGTTTTCTGTCCATCATCAGGAGTCTAGTACTTTACACACAGCAATAGGTATATGTCATACAGGTTATGCTGACATATACCTATTGCTATATGTACAGTACTAGACTTCTGATGATGGACAGAAAACCTGTCCGAAACATGTAGAATTCTATTCCAAAAATAAATTTGAGAAATTAGTGCATCTCACTCGTTTTATTATAAGGCTACATCATTACTTTCTCAGTGCGCCAACTGTAGCACGGTTCTGAAACAGAGCAATGAAAACTTAAAAAAATATAGTGGATATTTCTGCAGTTTCGTATCTGAGAGGAAACAGTATGTTAAACGGATCAAACAAACACAGTCCACTGAATTGAAACATCGTCTCCATTACAGGGAAGGAAGTAGGCCTACTGTCTTGTTAATTTAGTTAATTACACACGTATCATAGCCGGTCCCAGTCGCCGCGCGGTCTACGATGTAAGTTTGCAGCCCCTCGCCTGCTGAGATTGTGGGTTCGAATCGCACCGGGGGCATGGATGTCTGTCTGTTGTGAGTGTTGTGTGTTGTCAGGTAGAGGTCTCTGCGACGGGCAGATCACTCGTCCAGAGCAGTCCTACCGACTGTGGTGCGTCGTTGTGTGTGATATAGAAACCTCTTGAATGAGGAAGCCCTGGCCCACTGGGGGGCTGTCGCGCCAAAAACAAACAAAACCCCACTTATCGTGTATTTTCGAATGGAAACATGATGGACAGAGACAAATTAAGAAGGAATATTTTGTATTCTGTTTTAGGGTAATTTATCAGTATGAGGAAACACGGGAAAATTCGCATAAGATACTAGTCGATGTATGAGCTGAAAATGGGAAGTCTAAATTCTCAAAAACTCATCTGCGTCTTTCAAGTTGGTCGAGAAACAAAACGATGTGTATCCCTGTACGTTCTTGTGGCAAAACATTATACCTACACGTTTGAATATTATGTTAAGAAACAGAAAATTTTAGGCCGCTTTACAAATGTGAAACCACCCACATGTGTTCTTTAGTATTTCCTGTGCATCATATGCTTATTTGTAACGCCGCAGATAATTTTAGAATACATTTGTCATGATTCGTCAAGCTCAGTGCGATGGTCATGCCACTAGATTTGTCTTTGAATTCGGCAATATCTAGAAGGCAGAAAAGCTGACTTGTGGCCTTCTGAATAGTAAGGGTGAACGCAATAGAAACATGATATTACATGTTTTATGTAATCCTTTGAAATGTATTGGACGCAGTCGACAAAGACCCAGGGGCGTACGTTTCTTATCTTGTCCTTAAATTTACTGTTGAATGAAATGTGGTAGAAGTAGTGTGACGAGTGAAAGCTCTACTACTGTGAAAAGTGAACTCGACCAGCAGAAAGTAAGCCGCCATAAGCCACGGGGTGTGTTTAGACACATAAACATAAATTTCTGAACCATATGGTACAGATTATTTATTATAATGTGAAATGCCAACTTGATGCAACACGGTAATTTTATTGATGTATTCTTAGCTCAACATGTTTCGGGCGCATACGCCTATAATCAGGAGAATTAGATGTTGAGATGCAGCATATGGTTTTCTGCACCGAGTTTTGGGATGGGTGGTGGTCTTGAGAGCCGCTGCGTAGGTCGTGTGTACGGTGCGGATGGTGCCGTGCGACTCGCACGGCACCATCGGTTTTCACGGTTTTCTTATAAAATGGTATTATTTATTGTAAATATTCCGGAGTGACATATGTTACACATATCGACATTAACGTGCAGCCAGTTGTTGCGTATTCTGAAAATGTTTTCAACTCTTACTCACTTTTGATCGTAAATCTCCCTGCTGCCCAAAGTTTCAGTGTCTTTTTGTTCTAGGCGTATTGTGCACACGGGACTGGAGGAGATACCACAGCTGGCGCACCTGCAAGTGGATGCCATTCTGCACATGGTGTGAGTACAGAACGTGCTTTGATTCGTTTCAGAAAGTAAGTTTGTGTTAGCAAAGCCCGCAGGATCAACCCCGCTCTTACTAAAACAATCCACTGACCATGGCTCTGACCCCTTTGACCCCCCCCCCACTCCAAGGCTTTCAACCTGTGTCACTAATATCCTTGCTGAAAGGCAGCCATCGTGACTGAATTGTAAATTGTTCTGAACAATTATTGTTCGAACCGTCTGATGTACTGTTCCAAAACACTAATTTAAAAGCAGGAAGTTTGTTTTGCGGTTTATATTATGGTGCTATCAGTACCTCAGTAGGATGCGTGAAGAATTTGGAAATACTTGGGAATAAACTGTTATCTGCTAATCCAGGCACTATTTCCTCGTTTTGTGATGGGATTGAGGGAATTCACGAAGACCTCAGTGAGGAAGGCAGGTCTACCGTTCGAAGTTCTTAACATATTCCTCCACGCCAGCAGTCTGAGTTGCACCCGCACCAAACTGCTTGATGCAAATCATTGTCAACTGCTATATAGAATATACAAAACGGCAACTGTCTCTGCCAAATGCAAACTTGGGCACCCAATCATACGGTACGACCGTTTATCTCTGACACCGTCTTTGTCCTCCTTCATGTTCCAAGTGACAGTTTACGTATCTTACATTCTGTGTACATCGTTTGTTTCCTCCACATCAACCAATCACATACCCATGCTATCGCAACATCCTTTATTTTCCATTTTCCACAATTCTGATTGTTAATTTGAATAAAGGTTGACCAACTAGATGACACTTGCTTTATTATATATTGCTCAACATGTTTCAGACGTTAATACGTCCATCTTCAGGAGCTAGCGAGTACTTGTTGTGTTGTGTGGGCTGAC
>Ga0131853_10014851_pt1 | contig 14257 bp, 7 predicted proteins | sample TergutLab28metaG_FD_92764 | JGI IMG/M metagenome (GOLD analysis project Ga0131853, IMG submission 92764) | Labiotermes labralis P1 segment gut microbial communities from Petit-Saut dam, French Guiana - Lab288 P1 (version 2) (version 2) | ecosystem: Host-associated > Arthropoda: Insects >... | reverse complement strand
TTATCAAAAAAATCAGGACGCTACAACGAACAGTTTTATCAAAAAAATCAGGACGCTACAACGAACAGTTTTATCAAAAAAATCAGGACGCTACAACGAACAGTTTTATCAAAAAAATCAGGAAGTTACAACGAACGCGGAGGAATATTATTTATTGGGGAAAGTTCGATTATAGTTTTCACTGGGGAAAGACTGTTTGTGCTTTTCAAATTTACATTTACATTTACATTTACATTTACATTTACATTTACATTTACATTTACATTTACAGTATGTAAAAGTTAATAAATTAATTTTATGTTACTTTTACAATTATATTTTTTATTTTGTTTTATATTTTTCCTATTTAAATGGTTGTGATGGACAGTAACTTTGCTGTAGGCTGTGGGATTGTGACGGATTACCCCTAAATACATAAACTGCAATGTATGCTACAACGAATAGATGTTATAACGGACGAGGTTCTAGAACCAATTACGTTCGCTCTAGCACAACCTACTGTGTATATATATACATGTGTGTGTGTGTGTGTGTGTGTGTGTGTGTGTGTGTGTGTATTCAGTTCGTACCCCACAGATAAAAACGGACATGCACATGACATAAACGGTTAGTCTCACACATTTCACCTCTGAGGCAGGTTTTAAATCTTAGATCATTCCATGTGGTATTTTTTGCACACCTTGTGGTAATGTTTTAAGCTTTCCTGCGATAATTTCTTCTTCCTTTTTCGCCTAGCAATTAACAACTTTCTTAAATAACCTATAGAGATCTCAAGATTCTCTCATTAGAAAGAACAATTAACGAATTTTGTTTCGAGAACTAATTATTTTTTATTTTGATATAGATATATGAAAAAGTAATCTTTCATTAGAAAGAACAATTAGCGAATTTTGTTTAGAGAACTAATTATTTTTATTTTGATATATATAAGAAAAACTTAATCTTTCATTAGAAAGAACAATTAGCGAATTTTTTTATAGAACTAATTATTTTTTATTTTTATATATACAAAAACGCATTCTTTCATTAGAAAGAACAATTAGCGAATTTTGTTTAAAGAAATAATTATTTTTATTCTGATATATATATATAAGAAAAACTTAATCTTTCATTAGAAAGAACAATTAGCGAATTTTGTTTAGAGAACTAATTATTTTTTATTTATATATATACAAAAACGCGATCTTTCATTAGAAAGAACAATTAGCGAATTTTGTTTAGAGAACTAATTATTTTTTATTTATTTATATATATATATATTATACATATACAAACACGAAAAACGCAAATACACTGTGTGGGATAATTCTGACTTTTTGGTGTTAAACCAGGTACTGTGTATAACAATCATAGAGTTGTAAAAGAGTTACGTCTTGGTCACAAAACTTACGATGAGCGGAAAAAAGTGACCAAATTACTGTGGTGGAGAAAATGTTTCACATGCACGCTGCGACCAACAAACAGCGCAAAAAAGAAGGTGGAACAGACATATCTTCCTGTCAAGGGCACGTCGATTCTCGTCTCTCCCCTCGCTAGTCATCAGTGTAGTCAACATAGGGAAGTACGTCCATGCTCGCCTACTTCACTCCTTTTCTCATAGCCTTTTTGCTAAAGTCTGGTTCTTCCATAACATGGCAGACCGTGTTCCTTGTCAGAGACATGAAAGCTTTTATTGACGAGTGCATAATGTAACATATAGGCGAGTTCCTGCAACCATTGTTGTAGTGGAAAAAAACAATAAGTAAAGCATATTCTGAGTGTGTGTTTGTAGCCTTAGGTATCAGGCATGCAATGCGCGTACGTCGTATTGTCTACCGTGGTCTATCCGGATGTACAAAATTTTTCAACACTATCAAATAAACGGCAAAATATTCGAAAAATGTTACTGGACATGAAATATATGTTTCGATTCCCTCTACCGCTATAGTCTGTATATTTCTCCTGGTTCTAAGAAGAACTGAAAGGAATATGGTCATAAATGTACAATCGCCTTCATATAAAATACCCCTTATTCTTGTCATACTTTAATGAAACTTGACAAACTAGACACATTTTAAAAATTTATTTTATTAGTATACCAACTGATGCCCGTATATAAATTTTCACATTAAAACAATAAATTGCTCCTAATTAGTATACCAACTGATGCACATATATAAAAGTTTCACATTATAACAATAAAATATGTGTATCAGTTGGTATACCAATTAAATAACTCGACGATATGCACGGTGCAACAATAAGGACATTTTGAAAAATAATCAAATATCTAATTTCATGAAAACCATTCCAGTGAGGGCCGAGTTGTTCCAATAGACGGGCAGGCGGACAGGCGTACAGAGAGATAGACAGACAGAAAGATAAACATGACGAAGATAATAGTCACTTTTAGCAAACTTGCGAATACGCTAAAAAATGCCCAAAATTAAATAAATAATCGAATTTTAATGTAGAAATATATTTCGTCCTAGAGCATATAATGAAGGTATAGAGAGAGGTAGAAATAACAGCCCTACCTATGAAAAACCTCGGCTCTCGTTGTGGGTGTCTCGTCGATGACACTCTCCGACTGCTGTAACTCCAGGGAAGAACAACATTGCCCACTGCAGAAGAGGCTGGTTCGGTTCCAGGTCCGTTCTAAACGGGTAAAACGTTAAAGCAGTCCCATTACAGGCCTGGACAGGCCTAGAGGGTTCCAGGAAGTTAAGGTTCCCAGATTTCGTGACAAAGGCACAGGATGGTGGTAGGTTGTCAGCCTTACGCACCGGCCGCCTTTACCCCCAAGAAATACTCCTGGTAATCATTTCTGTTAGAGGCTGAATCGACCCCAGGGCCATAGTGCGATCGGAAGGATTTTATGTTAATGAAAAATCCACTGACACCAACTGGGATCGAACCAGCGACCTTCCGATTTGTAGAACAGCACCATAACCACTGTGCTACCCTTCTTATGCAGGTAGACGTTTCATGGAAAATTGAAGAAAACTGACGTTCGCAATAATAGAAATACTGTCGAATTTATCTGAATTGCCACCAGATTAGCGTAGTGCATGTGCTCGTAGTTGCAGTTATTTCTCGGTGTTTTCGTCAGACGCAGTCATTCTCGTTTACTTTCATTTAGCGTTTTTTTTTAAAATAATGTTGTGTAAACCTTATGTTTTTGTACCGTGCATTGTGATACAATTACGTAATATAATACAACAAAATGCAGACTTTTCAAATTAATGTTTTTATTCAATTCTTGGTGTCTTCTACATGTTTCGAGCATCACGTGCATATCACCAGGAAGACCATCTGTATATGGAGTTTTTAGGTTATGTTTTTCATGCATTTATGTAAGCATTCTAGCAGGTGGACTCTTTGACAGCTTACATAAATACATGAAAAACACATCACATAAAACTGCACGTACAGATGGTCTTCCTGATGATGAGCACATGATGTTCGAAATATGCACAGGACACCAAGAATTGAATTAAAACGTTAATTTGAAAAGTTTTCAATTTGTTGGTTTACATTATGTAAGTGGCCTTAGGGTCGACTTAGTCTCTAACGGAAATTAATACCAGTAGCATTTCCTGGGGGGTAAAGGCGGCCGGTGCGTAAGGCTGACAACCTACCACCCACCATCCTGTGCCGTTGTCATGAAATCTGGGAACCTTAACTTCTTGGAACCCTCTGGGCCACTCCAGGCCTGTAATTGGACTGCTTTACCTTTACGTTTACATGATAAAAATGTGTAAATTCGTGATTTTCACCGTGCGGTAGATAGAGATTGTTAGTTCTATTTCAGCTGCTTCTATCCGCACTATATATAAGCCATCTAGTTGTGAGCTTAAGTAAAATACATCTTTGAGTACGTAGCTTCAATTTAGGGCGTTACTGTTTGACGTGGACCGAAACAATATTAAATATGTCAGTTTTGCCTTATGCAATGCACAGTGACACCCGTAGTGCCGTGAAAGAGAACAAACGTTACTGATGAGGTATATGGGTTGCTTCACGAATCATAAGTATTTGAAAAACACCAATCTAAAAATTGCAGGAAAAAGGTTTTATGTCTCTAAAAATATCTTGGATTCAAATTTTGGAAACAATTTTAAAAGTTTTAAACTGCATTCTTGAAACGATAAATTCAAGACACTTAATTTATTATATAGTTGATATAGTTTAATTAAACAATGAATTAATCAGTTACCCTCACTTCTTCAAAGCCAGGATACAATTGTCTTGTAAACAACATATTTTAGTTTGGGTCTGTAGTATATGTGGGTGCTGAAATTCTGAGAAGGAAACGTAGCTTTTAAGGTGGAACTGCAGTTCCACTTCGACCTCTTCCCCAGCGGGCAGCTTATTGGGTGCTTTATACCACAAGCTGTAAACACAGTCTAGTGATCCTGAGGATGGGCGAAATTTTCGCCTGAAACATGTTGAGCTGATTGAAATTACTATTAAATTATTGTTGCAACTGGTTGGCTGTCTTTACTACAGTAATTCTTAATCCATAGGTTCAAAATTCAGTTTTTATTTAAGACGCCGTCACTTGTTACAAACACGCAGCACCGCTGGAACAGAAATAATACCCTCAGGGGAAAACAGAATTAATCAGAAACGTATCACTGTTGCACATTTTCCACCATAAAATCCACATTGGATTGGCCTGGGATCTAACAGGGTCTCCCGGTGAGAGATAGACAACTAACCAACGCGCCAAGATACTGCCTTGACTGACTGAGCTTTTGCGTTTAGTTCTGCAGTCCTTTTTAAAAAAAATGACTGGGAACTACTTCAGACTTTCTGACGTCAGCTTCAGTCAATACGGTTTTCTGTCATGGTGATCAAAATCCGTCTTCCGTTCGACGATACAAGATTTATACAAATTTGACATTCATACAAATTGCTATGAATACAGTATTAAGACTCCTAATGATGGACAGTAAGTCTGTCCGAAACATGTAGGTTTCTTTTGTTGGCTTCTATTATAAAAATTATAAGAAAACTTATACACTTCAAGAAGCGTCATTAAATAGACTAAGAGACAAGTATGGCATAAGTAGATGACAAGATACGTAAATAAACTAAGTAACACGCATTTTTCCCCACAGTAACCCGTATTTCAGACGGTACAACGGGCATTTTTCTTCTATCGTTTTATCGTCGAAACATGCAGTGGATGTGGGTGTTCTACGTGTAATGATTTTAATTGGAATTTTCCCAATTAACAAGTTATGATTTCTCTCTTCACAGACTTCAACAGACACAAATAAAACACTTAAGGAATGTAGACTGTAATTAGTGAAGTGTGTTACACAAGCTATCTGCAGAGGAAGTACTATTAAAATTAATCATACCCAGCAGCCCTGCACAAATTACTGACGAGGAATGACAAATCCCCACGTTACGTTGCATGGGGATGAGAAGGATGGGGTGGGGGGTAGTGGTGGCCCTTGATGATGTCTCTGTGGAAATCACTGCAGAGTTGCAGAAGGAGTTGACTTATGCCTGTCCCTTCTGTGTTCATCTGTATTCAACTGGCAACCCAGTGTCTGGCACTGTCCTCTATCTCATACATTTAAATGATAAAAGGAATAATAAAATACAACTTTTAGTTAAAAATGAATAGAGAAAAGAATAAAAGATAAGAATAAGATAACTTTCTTTACAAATGTGACAACTTGGTTATTTTACATTTGCAGTATCGCAGTAACAAAAGTCATACGTCATTGTAAGGACAATGGAATGATGTTGCCTTTGAGCAAAGGAGTACCAAAACATTTCGCACGATGCAGTTAACATTATGAAGAAGAAGAGGAGAAGGAAATTGTCCTGGACTTTGTTATATTTATTTCTGTCACGCTTATTGCTTCTTAGAAGAATACAAAATAACTCAGAATGCCTTAGTGGCCCCAAAACAATATTAATTAGCTTCGCGCCATAAAAACGTATAAGTTGATGTTTAAGAGACATAAAACTAAGACAAATGCGAAACTATTAAAATAAAAAGCAAACTACCTTCTGTCGTACAAATTATTTCGATTTTTATTTTGGAACTTTATTGCTGGCGGTTTTTAAAGTGGTAAATTAGGTTACTTCGGTGTAGCTCGGTAACAGAGGAAAACTCTTGCTTCAAATCTCAATAAGTCTGTTTCCCTCTACACATTTTGATGTTAGACGAACTAGCTTTTTGATTAAAATAAATGCTAAAAACTAAACATTCTGTTTTAGTCAACATGCTGCCTATCAGTTACATGATTTTCTGAATTGTTTAGTACAGCTGCAAGGTTAGTTGCATTGGCGACTGTCATTTGTACAGATAAATACGGACATCAGTCTGCTTCTGTATTTTCATCCATAAGTAGAACTGTTTAAATGCTGCTGTTTATGGCTGATGATGGGAGGATATGGACTGAGTCGGTCTGGCTCGGGTTACGAACAAGTGGAGAGTTCGGTACAGAAATGTAGAGTTCCATACAATGCGGAGAACTTCTTCATTGGCTGAAGAATTGTGAGCTTGAAGAGGAGGTCTTTGCTACATACAGTTAATAACTCAGTTATTCAAGCTGTCAGTCAGTCTGTCAATTACTTAGTTGATCAGTCAGTCAGTTAGTTTAGTGCGTAAGTAAGTGAGTTAGTTAATTAACCAGTCGGACATTCGATCAGTTAGTTAGTTGGTTGATTATTTAGTTGGTCGGTTGGTTGGTTGGGTAGTTATTTCGTTGGTTGGTTAGTTAGTTGTTTGGTTGGTTATTCAGTTAGTTAGTCAGTCAGTCAGTCAATTAGTTAGTTAGTTAGTTAGTTAGTTAGTTAGTTAGTTAGACAGTCAATCAGTCAGTTTAGCAAGTCGATCAGGCAGTCATTTGGTGTTGATTACTGAGTTTCTTAACAGAAATATGAAAAAGTAAACACTTCCTGTTTCTAGAATGAGAAAATTTGTTTAGAGATTTTCTGTTTTCTTCATTTCTGACATTTGTTAAAATTTCCTACTAGCACCGACAGGGGGTCATAGTGATCAATTCTCTGACACATCTCTCCAGTTACGATACAGAAGAACAAAATATGTCAAACTGAGCAGAAGTCTTATCTGCAATTCCAGCTTCGAGCGGCTGACAGAATTGTCGGAGATAAATATATTTCAACACGTTCAAATTAGAGATAAACACAACATTGTTGTCAATTCATTTACCTCCGGCATTGCTTTTGAACTCTGACGCCTTAACCTCTGGCCACACTAAAGCAAACTCGTCTTATGTATTGTGTTAAACATTACACAAACAGAATTTACCGAAATTCTGGGGTAAATTTCGCTTCTACAAAACTGTAATTTAGATTAAACATCTCGTGTTCTGTGAGGTAGTCCTTGTGTTATGATGTAGAGATAATGATGTTAATTGCTAGTGGTAGTGTTAATAGCTAGTGTTTGTTAATACTTTCTATAGTCTAATTTCAATTATCATACAAATTACAAAATTCTCACTCATCTCTTATTTGATATGTCATATTTCTCTAATGCTGTCATAAGACGTCTGAATGCATGTGTCACTGGAAATCTAAAATATCGGCAAGAAGATATCTTACATTGTAAGCTACTGTGCCCCTATTGTACACATCCTATTATTTCGTTCACCTACCTTAATATTTCTTAACGAATTTTAAAAATCATTAATCACTCACCATTTTCTGCAAACGACGCAACTGAAATCTGCAGACTGACGAAGATGATGTAAAATAACTTGAAATATCCTTACAGAAACCAGATTTTTATTGCATTGTTATGATATTCGAAATATCCTTGCGGAAATCAGAATTTTATTGCATTGTTGTGACATTTGAAAACATAATTTTAAATTAAACAGTAGTTAATTTTCCTATCCCTTTAACTTGTAGTACATTTGAACGTATTTCTTTTGTCGAATGAAGCTCAACAAATCTTTCATTCTACTTGAATCTTGAAATTTGAAAAAGCACTTCACGAATTATTTACAAAAATGGAATTAATTAGTTAGTTAGTTAGATTGTTTGTTTGTTTGTTTGTTAGATCTGAGAAACAATTTTTATATTACGAAATATTTAGGTTAGTAACTTTCGAAAGAAAACCAATTAAATTCTTAGTATTAATTAAATAATATCTATACAAAGAGCGTATTATGTTAGTGATAGAGGCTGCTTAATACAATTTTGACCTCCTGATGATGAGCACGTTGTGCTCGAAACATGTAAAGGCACGAAATAAAACGTATTGTAAAACAAAATTTTGTGCATCATGTTGGTTAATTACTGAGATAAATATACTGAGATACACGGTCAGCAAAATATAAAAAAAAAAAAATGATAAACTTTGGTTTATCCTATAAATTCTAATTATCAAATTTAGATTTGTCGCAAGTCTTAACATTAATAAATATACATAAACCGCTCCTGATTGGAACACACAAAATTAGATTTATCACTTCAAGACTGACAGAACATAACTCTCTAACGTACATCGGAGTTTTTCATAGAAGCCCACTTCTCATTACACGTTACTTGATAACATTAGGGACAAGTTAAAAGTAACTAAACGAGGAACGTGAAATTTTATGTACTGAAACGACACGTGATATTACATTTACAACCATAGTATCAATATTCTGGCTGTTTTTACTTACGTAAAATTTGATGAATTTGTTTGTAGGGATAAAAATGGCACATACTGGATTATAGTAATACATCTCATGCATCAGCAAGCGGGCATTTCTTCGACATCAAAGAAGTCAGCATAGAGGGGGTTAAAGGTAAGAATATTATCACGCTTTTGTCAAATAGCATGTAATTTAAACATCTGTACATCGGCTTTTATCCGCATTATATTTCATAATTCAGTTCGTACGGCGCTGCCTCACACTCACCGCCACAGTAATAAGAACGATTTAGTTACTAATGAATCTGGAAATAATAGACTTTTTCTGCATTCGATAAAAAATATACAAGTGAGATCAAAGGGCAGAATGTAGAATCTGTTAACGTTAACCTTGTGTAATGTGCAGCAACCAATAGGCTTTAAGGGTTTAATAGCTTATCGCAAGATAGTGAAAGTTTAATAGCTTATCCCAAAGATAGTGAAAGTTAAATAGCTTATCGCAACATAGTGAAAGTTTAATAGCTTTTTTCAAGATAGTGAAAGTTTTATAGCTTATCGCAAGATAGTGAAAGTTTAATAGCTTATCCCAAAGATAGTGAAAGTTTAATAGCTTATCGCAAGATAGTGAAAGTTTAATAGCTTATCCCAAAGATAGTGAAAGTTTAATAGCTTATCCCAAAGATAGTGAAAGTTTAATAGCTTATCGCAACACAGTGAAACTTTAATAGCTTATCCCAAAGATAGTGAAAGTTTAATAGCTTATCGCAACATAGTGAAAGTTTAATAGCTTTTCTCAAGATAGTGAAAGTTTAATAGCTTATCGCAAGATAGTGAAAGTTTTTGAAATTAAAATATACCTTTTGCTATGTAGCTGTATTGTTATACTGTGTGTACTCTCCTGATACATAAAGATAAATTGATGCATTTGTTTAGAGTCCACATTTCTATGATTATCTGATAAAAGCAGTCCAGAAAAATCGCATCTGAAATTATTTCATTTAGTGAAGTCGAATTTAATATTTTGTGTTTCCACGAACAAACATAAAATTGAATGCAGGGAAGAAGAGAAAGACAAAACATGGAGAGAAAAAATTGAAATTAATGGAACTAAATTGGAAGCAGGAAACTGTCAAGTCTCCTCTGAGAACCCCAGTTTGGCGCAATAAAAGTCTCAATAGATTTAAAGATCACCTTCGATTTTTTTCGACAATTTTATTTGACCCTTGCCAAAGATTGAATCACCGTCTCTTTGCACACAAAAAAAGGCTAGGAGCAATATCTTCCAGTCGACATTCTGAAGTTTAGAAGTTAAAAATTTTATTCCAATAAGTAAGAGATTTATTCTAAGATATAAATCTAAACTTGCAATTCCATCACGTAGAGAGATGTTGGTCAGGGATAAGAGTGAATAAACATATAGACAGATTTATGCGAGCCACATTCGTTAAGGTCCATGTAAAGCGAAACTTTAATCTCATAAACCTATTTTTAAAAATAAGAAACGTCCTTTATATTGCTCATTTTCAACGTAAACGTGATTGCTTTTTTTTCCTGTCTTGGTTATGAGTAAACTTTAGAGCAAAATAAGGAAAACAGATATACAGGGTGTCCCACTCACTACCGAACCCGTTAATAATTCTACCACTAATGAGGATATTGCAATGAAATTTGAAGCGGGCTACAGACACATTCCTCTTAATTTCTCACACAACGAACGTACTCCTGTTCAAATTTCGTTGCAATATCTTCATTGGTCACTCAATTGTTTTACCAACCACTGCACATATATAAAATTTATAAAATTTACACATTAAAACATTAAAAAGGCTTCGACATGTTTCGGTCCTAGGACCATCATCAGGGAGCCATATCGTCCTTGCTAAAGTCACACTATAAAAGTCACATTAATTTCGCTGTACCACTTGGGTATTGTGGCAGCATGCCTGTAATACAAATTATACCAAGTAAGTATCGTCAAAATAAATATTAGAATAATTTTGTATACAAATAATTAGGCTTGTTGGACTGATGTGAATTTATTCTTAGCGTGTTGTGTTGTGTTGCGAAGAGTGCTCTTTTACGGATGTACGTCCTGTGTTTCGTTGCGTGATATTGGTAAAATAATTGAGTGACTTGACAACATGCACGGTATAACAACGAAAATATCTTCATTGGTGTTAGAATTATTAACCTTTAGACGCCTAACGTCAACTATAGTCGACGTACCGCACCGCTGACCTCCAAAGTTGCATTTTATATATTTATTCAACAAATATAAGTACTGAATATTTTAAACGTGGTATATACTGTCCGTTTTTTTCTCATCAAAATGCAGTTTGTTTCATAATTCTAACGTATTTGGTTCCTGTATTATTCACATTTTATGTACAGGGTGTGCTAAAATTAAAAAAAATAAATCTGGCACCAAAAGGTTAAAGAAATGCCGGGTTCGGTAGCGAGTGGAACACACTGTATAGGAATATGGTATATAGATGCCTTTACTTAAAATATACTTAGAGCTGTTATTAAATAAATATGATAAGTGGGTGCATTTTCTTTGCTTTTTAAATTCCGGAGGCCAGAGTAGTTGTAATGGCCGCTGTTATGTCGATAACGGTAAGCCCTCAATTCTAAGCATTTTTTACGGCTCGACAGCCCCCAGTGGGCCAGGACCTCCTCATTATCGAGGCTTCACGATCACACTCAGGCACACCACAATAGACCGGACACCTTTGGAAGAGCGATCAGCCCGACGCAGAAATTTCTACCTGAAAATACACAACACAAAAGACAGACAATCATGCCCTCGGCGGGATTCGAACCTACAATCCCATCAAGTGAAAATTCTAGGCATTAGGACGGTGGAACTCACTTCACATTTTAGCACCTTATTTTTCTAAGTGTTGTTTGCCCTGATAGATATGGAATGTAAGTTCCTGGACAAGAATTTTTCTCTGAAGGATGCCGTCTGTTATCGACAAGTAACTCTCAAAAGTAAAACTGAACAAAAATTTACCGGGGTGCTGATAAGTCTTTAGCCCGACCAAGAAGGAAACAATCTCGGAAGCATGTCAGAGACTCGAGCGATTTCAACAACATCGAGACGCGAGATCTAATCAAGGTTTTTTTTTTTTTGCAAGACAAGGCGCCGAAGGAAATTCACACCATTCTGACAGAAACATTAGCTTATTTCCTTCCTGGTCGGGCTAAGGACTTATCAGCGCCCCTGTATTACCAAGTGCGAAATTACATATGAGATCGCAGACAATCTGAATGCTATCTAATATGGCATATTTTATTGAAAATTAGGTCCAAAATATTCGTACTTCTCCTATCCCACCCTGTTCTTCCACTTTTCTTTACTATATCTGCCTGCGGGTGTCAGAATTTGCCGTTAAATTCCTCTGCAAATTTCACATCCTGTATACTGGTTCTGAATATCAGTGTAGAAACCGAAAGTCCAAACGTCTCTTAGTAAATATTACGACAGTGCTACTCACATCCAATAACTATTATTGACGTACTAGGAGGTTCTAATTACACATGATTTTTAAAACCGTAAATACGAGTATACTGCTTCTATATTGTAATATGGCTTATAGTGTTTTCACTGTTTTTTCGACATAACTATATGTGAATAAATAATATATAATAATATATAACAATATACCAAGTTACTCAGAAATGTCTGGAAGGTTTTGAAATGTGGTGTTGGAAAAGAATGGAGAAGATCATCTGGACCGATCATGTGAGAAATGAGAAAGTATTACATAGAGACAAAGAGAGAACGAATATGTACGTAAAACAAGAAGAAGGAAGGCCAACTGGATTGGTCACTTATTTCATAGGAATTGTCCTCCAAAAACGCTATCGAATGAAACATAGAAGAAAGGATAGGACAGAGAGAGAAAGACGAGGAAGAAGACGTAGGCAGCTACTGTTGAACTTAATCGAGAGGACACTGGAAATATAAGGTGGAAGCACTAGATCGCACTGCGTGCAGCACTCGTTCTGGAAGAGGTTATGGGCCTGTCGGTGGGGTTACGCTACGGAGTGAATGGTACTAAGTTACACAGTAGTAGTAGTCCCAGCACTAGATGGTGGTAAGTGACCAGCTTCACGCCCCGGCCGCTTTACACCCGAAGACAAAAACTTGGGATTAAAGGCTGGTAAGGAAAACAAGTCATGCAGGGAAGAGGAAAAACTACTGGCCGCTATAAAACCACGATTCCTCAAGTCTCCGTCCTCCAACCTAGTGAAAAATAACACAGAACTGTTTCTGTTCCCATTTTCATTATTATAATCATGCAAAGAGACATATTTCTCCGAAACTACGTAAGAAATATATGCACAGGTTTTACAATCAAACTTTGTCGAAACGTGCAACACTTTTTTATCCTATGCCACGTGTGTCTATGAAAGTATTGCAAGCCACATGCCATATGTGACACAAGCAGTCTGGCGAATATATACAGCAAGAAGAGCATAACTTAAATTATAACTTCGGGGTTAAGGTTAAAGAAAAAGCACAATCTTATGGTCGAGACTGGAACCCATGAATCTCTGAAACACGTGTCAGTGACGTAATGACACCCGCAGTTTGCTGTCAGTAAACGAATTTTACGAAGTAAATTCTACTTTTCCTTTAATTTAACGTAAAATGTTTTCATAAAATAATCTAATATTTGTGTCAAATTTATTAAATTGAACCGTCTTTACACAACATACAAATAACAGTTACAAATCTACAACTGGTTAATTAAGCAATATGTTTCGGCCTTGTTCGGCCATCATCAGGTTTACAGAAGATGGTGTTAATTAATCTTTTGGGGCCGGAATTATTTTTTTAAATTTTAGCACATCCTGTATATAAAATGTGAATAATACAGGAACCAAATACGTTAGAATTATGAAACAAACTGCATTTTGAAGAGAAAAAAACGGACATTATATACAATGTTTAAAATATTCAGTACCTATATTTGTTGAATAAATATATAAAATGCAACTTTAGAGGTTAGCGGTGCGGTACGACCACTATAGTTGACATTAGGCGTCAAAAGGTTAAGGTGCATTCGTTCGCTATACCGATGGGATCCCGTGGTTTATATTGGTATTTGTCTTTGCACGCGCTAGTTAATCAAGTGTAACCTAATAATACAGGTCGTCAACTACGTCAAAACTGGAATACTAATAAACTGCACAGAACATAAGTGTACAATTTCATACGAACCCAGGAAACAACTAAGCCCCACTGAAAACTTTACGAACGATTGCCTCAAGTACCCCTTATACAGCCAGGCAATCAAGTATATCCACTGTCGACCGCATAACTTACGTCCAACCCTGCTAGGATATAAAAATTTTATAACATTTTACATTTTATTGTATGACCAGCCTCGTGGTCTATTGGTCAGAGTCTCTGACTACTAATCAAGAGGTCCTGGTTATGATTCCCGGCTCTACCGTGGGAATTTTCCCTGAAGGGGAGGATTCACGCGGTGACCATAGTCTGGTTAGGTTGGTAGAATTTAGGTTTAAGGGCCCTCCTGGCACTACATCTTCCTCTATCACCACTCACATCATCGGGACAACGTAACTGCGCCTCATGGGCGTCCCAATCTCAGAAGTCGGTTACAC
>Ga0131853_10014850_pt1 | contig 14257 bp, 15 predicted proteins | sample TergutLab28metaG_FD_92764 | JGI IMG/M metagenome (GOLD analysis project Ga0131853, IMG submission 92764) | Labiotermes labralis P1 segment gut microbial communities from Petit-Saut dam, French Guiana - Lab288 P1 (version 2) (version 2) | ecosystem: Host-associated > Arthropoda: Insects >... | reverse complement strand
TCGACTGGGCCGACATCATCGTTTGTTTGGCGCGCAACCATGCCTTAGCCATCGCCGACCACGTGCCACACAGCAAACTGCGGTTACTGGGCGGCGGAATCAACGACCCATTTGGTGGCAGCCTTGAAGATTACCGCGCATGTGCGGCGCAAATGCAAGCGGCCATACCTGCGCTGGTTCGCGATTTACAGTGCACAGCGCAAATTATCCCCACCGCCTGCGATGGACACACCAGCTATATGCTGACTGCCTATGTGGATAGTGAAATTGCTGGCAGCATCACCGTGAACGAAGTTGTCGACGAAGCGGATATTGTAGATGTTGATGTCGCATTAAATTATCGGCGATGCGGCATTGCCAACAAGCTAATGGCGAACGCCGAGCTAAACGCCGCACTGCGCGGCCGCAACAAAGTGCTCCTTGAGGTGCGCCCAAACAACATTACTGCCCGTGCTTTATATGAAAAGCGGGGCTATGTGCAAGTGGGTCTTCGCCCAAACTATTACACCAATCCCACAGAAGATGCAATTTTAATGACACTGGAAATCCGTTAATGCTTATTCTTTCATTTGAAACCAGCTGCGATGAAACTGCCGCCGCCATTGTGCAAGATGGCCGCATAGTGCTCAGCAGTGTGGTGGCCAGCCAGGTTGATGCCCATGCAGTGTTTGGCGGCGTGGTGCCTGAAATCGCCGGGCGCATGCACATGCAGGCCATCGGCGGAGTGTATCATGAAACTCTTGCACAGGCCAATCTCACATTGGATGACATTGATGCGATTGCCGTCACCCACGCGCCCGGTTTGGTTGGTGCGCTGCTGGTAGGGCTGAACTTCGCTAAAGGGCTGGCGTATACCACAGGTAAACCTCTGATTGCCGTGCATCATCTGCGTGCACATGTGGCAGCGAATTATCTCACGCACGCAGCGTTGCAGCCACCTTTTCTTTGCCTGATTGCCAGCGGCGGTCACACGCACATTGTGCACGTGATAGACTACACAACCTTCGCCGTCATTGGCAAAACGCGTGACGATGCTGCCGGTGAAGCACTGGACAAAACCGCCCGTATGCTCGGCTTGCCCTACCCCGGCGGCCTGCATTTGGATAAACTTGGCCAAAACGGCAACCCCAACGCCTACACTTTCCCCCGCCCCAAAGTGGATGGCTGCGACTTCAGCTTCAGCGGCTTAAAAACCGCTGCACGCAATCAATTAAGCATTCAGCTTTCAGCATTCAGCCTTGAAGACTTCGCCGCAAGTTTTCAGCACGCCGTGGCAAGCTATTTGTGTGACAATACCCTGCGTGCTGCCGCCGAACTCGGTTGCCAAAAGATTGCCCTAGCAGGCGGGGTGTGCGCCAACAGCGTGCTGCGTGGCGAAATGCAACGCCACTGCGCTGCGAAAAACCTCGACTTGTTCATGCCCGAACTGCGCTGGTGCGGCGACAATGCCGCCATGGTTGGCGCACAGGCTTTTTATGAATACCACGCCGGCAATGTGGCCGGCAAGACGTTAAACGCTTTGCCAAGTTGCCCGATTTAACGGGCTTGGGATAATCAAGGATTTGCAAAAAAGAGGAGAGTTCACATGAAAAAATTCGTAGCCCTAGCCTGCATGTTTGTGTTCACCTGCGCCGCCGCCATCACGTTATTGGCATGGCCTACCCAAGCGTCGCCACAACTTGACCTTTCTGCCGAGGCGTTTGCGCTCACCAATGCCTACCGCGCAAGTCAAGGGCGGCCTGCGCTACTGCCTGGCAATGCTAATCTGCAAGCCGCAGCCAACATGCGCGCGCAGGAATTATCCGTTCAATACAGCCACATGCGTCCGCCCCCAAACAACCCGGTTTGGATTACGGTGCTACCGCAAAATGGCATAACCGACTGGCTGGATAATCCGGGGCCAAACGAAAACATTTGGCGCGGCTTTGCCACGCCGCAGCAGGCAGTCGACACCTGGGCGGGTTCGTCCGGGCACCGTGCCACCATGTTGGGTAATTTCACGCATTTGAGCGTGGGCGTGCATCGCGCAGGCAATGGCGAACTGTTTTGGGTGCAGATATTTATCACCCTGCCTGCTGGTAGCATGCCAACCACAACAACTACGACAACAACCAGCACAACCTCTACCACAAGCACAACGCCAACGACCACTACTAGCACAACTTCTACTACGAGCACAACACCAACGACCACTACTAGCACAACCTCTACCACAAGCACAACACCAACGACCACTACTAGCACAACTACCACTGCTGGTGGCGGAACAACAACGACTACCACCACCAGCACAACGCCTACAACGACCACCACTGCCGGCGGTGGAACCACGACGACGACCACAACAACCAGCACCGCACCAACCACGACCACAGGTGGCGGCGCAACGACAACAACCGCCACGCCAACCACCACGACGACTACCACCGTGTTTGGCCCCACTTTATCGACTACAACCACGCAACCACCAACCACCCAGCCACCTAGCACGCTGCTTGGACGCATTTCCGCGTTTTTTGTGCGCTCACTGGCTGTGGTGTTTAGCACACTGGGCAACCTCAGCCTGTTGGTTTAGGTTAGCCCGCCGTCGCCAATGCGACATTTGAAGGAGGCTTTTTGTATGAAGAAACTATTTGCTTTGCTGCTGGCTGTCAGTATGTTGGCCGTGTTTGCCTTGCCTGCCGCTGCCACCGCTGCGCAAATCCGCGATGTACTACGCCTAACCAACAACGAACGCCGCATGAATTTCCGCCCGGCGCTACGCGAAAGCGCAGCACTCAACGCTGCCGCTGCCGTGCGTGCACGTGAAATTGCGCAGAGCGCACAAACTTGGAGCCATACACGGCCAAATGGCACAAACTGGTCCACCGTGCTGGCACAGCATAACGTAACCGGCTGGGCACATGCCAGCGAAAATCTCGCGCGCATTTCGGGCGGCACCAACCCAAGTGCTGCCAGCCGCGCAGTATCCTCGTGGATGAATTCGACCACCGGGCACCGTGAAGCTTTGTTGCGCCCCGACCTCACCCATGTGGGGCACGGCGTGCATCGCCATGTTGCTGTCAACGGCACTGTCACCTATTTTTGGGCACAGATTTTCATTCATGATGGCAGCAGCAACAATCTGGGCTTGTGGGACATTATCGTAGGTGTGGTGCTGAATTTGTTGCGCATGGTTGGGTTTTAGTGCGGTGCGGGCGGATTAGCATCCGCCCCTACATCTACCTATACTAAAGCGAAAGAAACTGCAAACAATACCTCTTGAACACTTTCAGGAGGTATTTTATTTATGCAAAAATTGGCAAAACTGGGCGTGGCAGGGCTGGCCGCCCTTGCGCTAACCGTTCCCGCAGGCGCAAAGGCCGAACGTCCGCCGCTGCCCAAGCGCAGCATAGAATCACCCGGCAAGCACGGCCTGCCCACCAAAAAAATCGAGCATGCCTATGGCGTGCCAAAAGATGGGCAGTCGCACCAAATTTCCATGGATAACCAGCGTTTTTTTGATGCGCATCCCGAATATAACGCCGTGGCCTACGACACCCGAGCCATGCAACCGAATGCCGAAAAAACGCTGTATCTGACCTTTGACTGCGGCTATGAGAACGGCTACACCGCGAAAATTTTGGATGTGCTGCGCGACAAAGAAGTGCCTGCAGCTTTCTTTTGCACGCTTGACCACCTCAAAACCGCGCCCGAAATCGTCACTCGCATGATTGACGAGGGGCATATTGTTGGCAATCACAGCACCACACACGCCTCATTTGCCACGCTGACCCCCGAACGCATGGCCGAGGAAGTGCTGACCGCCGACAACTACCTGCGCGAAACGTTTGGCTACACTGCGCCATATTTCCGCTACCCATCGGGTGAGTATAATGAAACCGCCCTGCGCACCGTGGCCGACCTTGGGTTTGCCAACGTGTTTTGGTCATCGAGCTATGCCGACTGGGACGTGAACAGCCAAAAAGGCGGCACCTATGCCCGCGACACCATGCTGGCACGGCTGCACCCGGGTGCCATCATTCTGCTGCACAGCGTGAGCGCCGACAACGCCGCTGCCATGTCAGAAATCATTGACCAAGCGCACGCACAGGGTTACGTGTTCAAAGATTTATCCAATCTGCCAATCAATACTAGCCTGCAATAAGCACAACAAAGCGGCTCGCTCGCCATAGGCGTTCCGATATTTGGAAAATCCGCCACTTGAATTTCCCTCATTACGGGAATCGTTTGGTTTAGTCTGTAAAATCGCGCACTTTATCGCTTTCTCGCGTTGACAAGTGAAAGTGTTTGGTGTATTATAGTGTTAAAGCAAACACCAAAGGAGTGCCAAGATGTCTGACGAGAAAAAAGAAAAAAAAGAGCAGCTGCGCTCTAAAGTGCAGGCTCTTGTGACCTATTATGAAGAAGAAAAACGCCGAAATGAGGAACTGGAAATGGAAATAGAACGCCTAAGAGCTGCACAACACGCCGGCGAGTTCATCCCGCCTGCGGCACCGCAAGCTTCCGGTTTCCGTATGGATACACCCGCGCCGCAGCAGCCTTCTTATCAAATGCAGCATTTTGCGCCGCCCGCTCCTCCGGCTCCGCAACCTGCGGGTTATGGCTACGGCGGCAGTTATAGCAACAGCTATGCACCTACGCCGCAAATGAGCTGCCAGCGCACGCTGCAAGGCATTGACCAACTGCGCACACGTCTGCAGCAGTTTGCCTACGATTCCTATAACTCCCCTTGCGGTGATTACGAAACCATCAACATGATTGAACGCTTGCAGGCGCAATTGGGCGACCTGTGCCGTGAACTGTCTGCACCCGCGCCCATGCCGGCACCGCAGCCGGCCTATGCACCGCCTATGACGCACTACCCTCCTCCGCCCCCGCGCTACTATTAATTGACATCCCCCCTCCAACACTATATATGCAGTAACCGCTCACAGCTTGGCCGCTGGTTGGGCGGTTAATTGCGCCTGCCAATAAGTTTAGCTTGACTTACGCGCCCTGCTGTGGTAAAATAAAGTGAATATAACATGGAGGGCACTCATGCATACATGTTACCTCGTTGGTGCAGCACCGCAGGCTGTGCGTATTGCACCGCAGGCGGGTGATTTCATCATTGCTGCCGATGGCGGGTTGCGTCACTTGCAGGCTTGGGGCGTGAACGCCAACTATTTGGTGGGCGACATGGACTCATTTCAAGGCAAACTGCCGGACATGCCTCATGCCATTTATCCTGCCGAAAAAGACGACACCGATTTGGCATTAGCAATGGAGATTGGCTTGCGCACAGGCTATGCACGCTTTGTGCTCACCGGCTGCACGGGCGGACGCGCAGACCACACATTTGCGAATCTGCAACTGCTGGTGCAGGCTGCCAAGCGCGGTGTGCAGGCTGTGATGATTGACGAAAAGCACACCGTAACAGCGATTGCCGGGCCGGGTGAACTCGCACTGCAAGGCACGGGCACAGTATCGGTGTTTGCCTACGGCGAGTGCGCCGAGGGCGTGACGATCACCGGCATGAAGTATAATATCACCGGAGAAACACTGCTTGGGGATATGCCGCGGGGTATCTCGAACGAATTGGACGGCAAGGGCAGCGTTACCCTTGCGCAGGGCATTTTACTTGTTTATTTCTCGAAAGGCATTGCGATATGAAATATGCGCTCATCGGCTGCGGGCGCGTGGCAAGCAGCCACATCACCGCTGCACGCAACAATAACCTCGACATTGCCGCGCTTTGTGACATTGACCCCAACCCCCATTTGCAACTAAACGACCTGCCCATGTATACGGATTATCGAACCATGCTGCGCGAAGTGCAACCCGAGCTGGTGGCCATTGCCACACCCAGCGGTCTGCATGCCCAAATGACATTGGATTGCCTGGACGCGGGCGCGCATGTTATTTTGGAAAAACCCATGGCGATGAATTTGGCCGACGCGGCGAAAATTGTGGAAAAAGCGCAAGCAACCGGCTTAATCGTTGGTGTAAACCTACAAAATCGATTTAACCCTGCCGCGCAGCAGCTCAAGCAAGCGATTGACGCAGGCCGCTTTGGACGAATTTTTAATGCTAATATGCATCTTCAATGGTACCGCGATGACGAGAGCTATTACAGCACCGCCGCATGGCGCGGCACGCACGCTCAAGACGGTGGCGTGATGATGAACCAATCCATCCACGGCATTGATTTGCTCAATTGGCTCATGGGCGCAGACCCCGTGCAGGTGAAGGCGTTTCGCTCAACCTTGGCGCGAAATATCGAAGCGGAAGACCTTGTCGCGGCAGTGCTGCGCTACCCCTGCGGAGCCATTGCGAGCCTGCAATGCACCACATTACGCTACCATGCAGCGGAAGAACAGACTTTGGAAATCAACGGCGAGCGCGGCTTTGTGCGCCTGGGCGGCAGTTGCGCACAGGTGGTTGATATTTGGCGATTTGACGACAACGCACCCGATGAAGAAGAGTGCATGCGCCATAACTACGGCACAAACCCCGCCAGTGTATACGGTCACGGACACACGCTGCACTATGCCGATGTGCTGCGAGCCATTGCCACTGGCACACAACCCCTCGTCAACGCCGAAGAAGGCATGCGTGCGCTGGCTATCATTTTGGCAGCGTATGCAGACGCGCGATAGGAGCATACACATGAAAAAGCATCATATTATGATAATATCACTGCTGCTGGTGCTCGCGCTGGCGCTTTCGGCATGCGGCAACCAAGCGGCGATTATTTCACAACGCATTGGGGGCGCTATGCCAGAAGTGGCCAGCGCCGACCGTGGCCCGCATGTTGCTGCGCCACTGACCGCCGAAAGCCAAGCCCTGGCGCAATCAAGCTTTTTGGAACTCTTTTTGGATGAACGCAGCATGACGGCGCAAATTCGCGGCTATGCCGAAGCCGAATGGTTCACACTGCCGCAGGTGAGCGCAACCCCACGTGCGAACGTGGGTGCCGCCGCCGTAACACTTGACCTTGTGGTGAATGGCCGCGAAATCACTCTCAACTCGCAAGACCATGCGGTATATTGGAACAACGCGCAAAATGAGGCACTGCCCAACGGCGTGCAGGTGAATTACCTCATTACCCCCAATGCCGAAACCGCGGCACGTGCCCGCGATGACGAACTGACCGAAGATGACGTGGCGTTCACTGTGTTTGTGCGTTACTTTCTGCAAGATGGCATCTTTTTTGTGGAGGCCGACTGGGAAAACACCAGCGGCAACCCCAACGCGTTTATTCAACACATGAGCCTGCTGGAACGCTTTGGCGCGCTGCGCAATCCCGGGCAAGATGATTTCTTATTGTTGCCTGATGGCGGCGGCGCATTGCTGTTCCCTGCACGTGCAAATCACGAAAATGGGTTTTACGACAGCGCAGACTTATATTTCAGCGTGTTTGGCGACGATTTAGCGAACCCCATTGCCCGCGAACACAGCGAAAGCCGCATCAACATGGACCACCGTGGCGAAGTACTTGCCGCCAATGTTGGCGTGTTTGGTGCGCGGCAAGGTACACAAGCCTTCGCGGCAATCATTGAGCGCGGCGCAGCGGCGGCAACGATTATCGTGCGACAAAGTTTGCCCGGCGAAGCTAACGTACGGCAAAGTAGCGTGGGTGCGCGCTTTACCATCACCCCAACGCACTTTGGCGGTGGCATGGTGCACCGTGCGGCCAATAGTCTGGGTGGCCACGGCGATGACACTTTCCCCATTCGTATGAGCTATCGCTTCTTTTTTGGTGCAACGGCTGAGTTCAGCGCCATGGCCACCGCCATGCGCGGGCAGCTGGAAAACGCGGGTATTTTACCCACCACCAGAACCATAACCAACCCCACCTGGCCACTGCCACTGCACCTAACTTTGTTGGGCACACAACCACAAGGGCGCGGTCTGCAAACCACCACCACATTCGAGCAAGCGCTTGACATTCTCACCCGCTTGAACACGCGCGGCGTGGGCAACATCAATTTGCGCTACGTTGGCGCGCTAACCGGTAATAACCAACACATGCGGCCACTGCACCGCCTAGGGGGCGCACATGACCTGACCACGCTGCAAGCGTATTGTTTGGCAACAGGATTTTCACTGTTCTTAGATGCCAACATGCTGCCCGGCAGCGGTGCCGTTGACCTAGCAGGCAACCGCTTGCCGCTGCGCAACACCGATGACATCACACGCTCGGTGCGCACGTTTATCAATCGCCTTGATGGCTTGAGTGCAGGGATTTCCGTCGGCGATGGTGCGACCATGCTCTACAGCGACCATGCCGTGGGCTATACCCGAACCGACGTTGCCGCGCTGCTAACCCGGCAACTGCCCTCGCTGACTGCACAAGGCGGACAAATGATGCTCAACACCGGCTTTTTCTATGCCGTGCATGCCGCCAATGCGGTGGTGAATCTCCCCATGGTGCCACAGCTACGCACCAGCCCAAGACGCGATGCCAATCCGCGTGTGCAAAGCGTGCCGTTGCTGCCCATGCTGCTGGGCAACCGCACAGACTTTAGTTTTCCGTCCATCAACCTGCAGAGCAATGCCGAGGAACACTTTTTGCGCAGCGTAGCCTTTGGCGCATCGCCTGCGTTCACGTGGGCAGCAGGTGGGCACGAACGCTACCGCTTTGATGAACAAATTGAACTTGCGGTGGAGTATTACGCCCGCGCCAACGCCGTGCTGGGCGACCTGCGTCAACACCGCATCACTTGGTATGAGTTCGACAGTGAGTCACAGGTATCTACCACACGCTTCAGCAATGGCGCGGTCATCTTCGTCAACTTCAGTAACCGTGACGTTGCCATGCATGAATTTATGATTCCCGCACGGGATTTTATTAGAAGATAGTACACAGAGAGGTAACTATGGATTTTCAACACATCTTGCGCAATTTCAAGCTCGAAAACAGCGATTGGCAATGCATTGGCCAAGAAGAACTGCACGGTGGCCACATCAACAACACCTATTTGCTCGAAACACAGCAGGGCGACATCGTGCGCCGCTATGTGCTGCAAAAAATTAACGTGAACGTATTCAAGCAGCCCATGCAGCTGATGGAAAACATCGTGCGTGTGACCGCCTTTGTGCGTGAAAAATTGGACGCAGGCGCTGCGCCCGGTCAAACCACGCTGCGGGTGTATCCAACGCACGATGGGCAGGATTATTATATTGAGCCGGATGGCGGATTTTGGCGCTGCTATCAGTTTGTGGAAAACAGCTACTCGCCGCAAGAACCAACCGAAACCGATGCTTACCGCGCCGGGCATGCCTTTGGCACCTTCATGCAGCTGCTGCATGATTTCCCTGCCGAGCAACTGCACGAAACCATTCCCGGCTTCCACAACACCGTGGCACGCTACGAGCAACTGCAGCAGGCCATTGCCGAAAATGCCGCTGGTCGCCTTGATGAAGTCGCCGAGGAAATCGCATTTGCGCAGGCACGCAAAGATGACTGCGGCAAGCTGCTTGACCTGTGCGAAACGGGGGAAATCCCCATGCGGGTGACGCACAACGACACCAAACTCAATAACGTACTGTTTGACAAAGGCACGCAACAAGCCGTTTGCGTGATAGATTTTGACACGATTATGCCGGGACTTGCGCTGTATGACTACGGTGATGCGCTGCGCTTTTTAGGCAATACCTCACGCGAGGATGCACGCGACACTGACAGCGTGAAGTTTTCTATGCCGTTGTTTGAAGCCTACACTAAGGGCTACCTTGCAGCCGCAAAAGAAGCTCTGACTCCCGCAGAACTGGCGATGATGCCGTTTTCCATCAAGCTGATGAGCCTGGAGTGTGGCATGCGCTTTTTGGCCGATTACCTCAATGGCGACACCTATTTCCGCATCCACAGCCCCGACCATAACCTTGTGCGCTGCCGCACCCAGTTTAAACTGGTGCGCGAAATTGAAGCACGCTTGGACGACATGGAGAAATTTATCGCCACACTGTAACCGACTATTCTAAACCCCACACTGCCCGCATAATCATGCATTGATGACATGCGGAAAGGTGTGGGGTTGATGTTTGTTTATTCGGTGCGCTCAAAGAAAATTAAACATGCGGTGCTGGTGATGGCGGGGGTGGCAGCGATTATCGCGCTGCTGTTGTTCACGCGCGGTAGCAGTCCAACGGCCGGTAGCGGTGCCATGCGCACAGCCGCCGCCACCGCGCAGGAACGCCAAGCCTTTTTGGCACAATTCGGCTGGGAAGTGAGTGATGACCCCATTGAGGTGAGTGAAATTATCATTCCTGCTGAATTTGACGAAACGTTCACGCGCTACAACGAGATTCAGCAAGCGCAAAATTTTGACCTGAGCGATTTTCAGGGCAGGCGTGTGAAGCGCTGGACCTATGAGGTGCTCAATTATCCCGGCTATGAAGGACAGCGTGGCGTGGTGCAGGCCAACTTGATTATCGACCGCGGCATGGTGATTGGCGGCGATGTACTTTCGCTGGAGCTGGGCGGATTTATCCATGGCTTTGCGCGACCGCAGGCAGTGGTGGCGGGGGATGTGGAGGAATGATGCGCAAGGTTGCGCATGGCTACGGAGATAGTCCTGCTAATCGCTCTGCGAGCCTTCCTCAGCCCGCGCGACGCGGTTGGCTCACTCCCGAGGAAGGAACCAAGGTTTAAAAGACGATAACAACAGCAAATATTGAGTAGGGGTGAACTGTGTTCGCCCTGATATGTTTTATCGGCCACGATTTCATAACCCGAACAAACACAGTTCACAGTGCATAAATCGGCCCCTAGTGATATCATAGCATTCATTTGAATGCTTGTTAAGGCTTTTGGGAAAAATTATGGTATATTTTCCAAAAGGGGGTTATTGCATGTACCTACAACGACTACGCGATTTACGCGAAGACCACGACGAAAAACAAGAAGCTGTTGCGCAATTATTAAAAATTACGCGACAGCAGTATCAGTTATATGAATCCGGCAAGCGAAAACTACCGGTAGATTTTTTGCCGATTCTCTGTAAACATTACAATGTTTCAGCAGATTTTTTGCTTGGATTGACGGATGAACCGTTGCCCTAATCCAATGCCACCCAAAGCTGTGCATATTGCTCCAGCGTAATATTCTCAGCCCGCGCAGTTTCGCCAATGCCCGCGTGTTGCATCGCTTGCACCACGCGGGATTTTTCTATTCCCAACCCCGCCGAAATGGCGTTTACCGCTGTTTTGCGCCGTTGCCCAAATGCCGCCCGCACCAGCTTGAGCACACTCGCATCCATCGTGATTTCGTCACGCGCAACAAGCTGCAGCACTGCGCTGTCTACATTCGGCGGCGGCAAAAAACTGCCTCGGCTCACTTTAAACAGCAGCCTAGCCTCGCTGCAATAGTACTCCACTGCCGCGGTGATTGCCCCGCAGGCACGGCTGCCCATGAGTGCACATAGCCGCTGTGCGGCCTCCAACTGCACCATGAGCGTGAGTCGCTCGAATAACCTGCTCTCCAGCAAGTGCATGACCACTGACGAAGTAATGTAGTAAGGCAAATTTGCGCACACCACCACGGGCATGTCACCGAAGTGCTCACGCAGCAAGACAGGCAAGTCAAGCTGCAAAATATCGCCCTGCACAACCGTCACGTTGGATAATCCAGCGAGGGTTTCTTCCAGCACCGGCAACAGGCGTTCGTCGAGTTCAATGGTCACCACTTTCGCTGCCACCAGCGCAAGTTCGCGGGTTAGCGTGCCTGCACCGGGGCCGATTTCCAGCACGCCGGTTGAGCCATTGGCACCGCAAAGCGCAGCCATGCGCGGGCACACAGCCGGATTGATGAGAAAATTCTGCCCCATGGATTTGCTAAAAGTGAAGCCGTGGCGGCGCAGCACGGCGCGTTCGTCAATGTTGTTCATGATAACCTCTTTATCGCATACTTTGGGTTTGTGCATGAAAAAAAAGGACGGATTTATATCCGTCCGCATTTGTTCTGCCGTTTTATGCCTGAGCTTCAAACCAGCCGTCAATCGCCGGCACCACAGTGTGATTCAGCCAGCTAAACGCACCATAAAGCGCCATAATAGACGCAATGGCAACACTGGCCACAAACACCACGGTATACAACCACCACATCAACGATGAATGTTCGTGATTTTGGCGTGAAAACCATGAGATTAACGCCGACATTATGCTGCCGAGGAATACCGTCCAGTTGAACGATGCGGCTTCTTCTTGTGCATTGAGCACTTGCGGTGCGGCAGCGGTTGCGGGTGTTGCTAACGGCACAATCACCAGCAGGGCAAGCAACACGGCTAATGTGGTTTTAAGCAATTTTTTCATACGAAATCTCCCCTTTTCCTAAATAAAATATGGACAAATTAAGTTTAGCATAATTGAGGTAAAAAGTCAAGCATGTGATGCGATAATTTTTTTCGCAAAACCCCTTGCAATGCGCGCCAAGATGTGGTATAATATAGGTAATGAGAATTGATTTGATATGAAGACTTGACAGTGAGCCTGCGGCTCGCTGTCTTCTTTCACGAGGACTACCCCATGCCACTTCACCTTTCGCAAAGGAGCAACTTTTAGTATGGACATCGCCGCCCGCGCAAAAACACTCGCGCAGCCTTTTGCCGAGCAACTTGGCCTAACGCTGTGGGATGTGCGTTTTCTCAAAGAAGGTGCGCATTGGTACTTGCGCTTTTGGATTGACAAACCCGACGGCATTGGCCTAGATGATTGCGAGGCGCTCAGCCGCGCTATTGACCAGCCGCTTGACGATGCAAATTTCATTCAACAGCAATATAGTCTGGAAGTGTGCTCACCCGGCATTGAGCGCGAATTGACCCGCGATGAACACTTTGCGCAATATATGGGCAGCAAGGTGCGCGTGAAAATGAAACACCCCGCGCAAGAGCTGGTGGGCGAGCTAACTGGTTATGAGGCCAAAACGCTGACACTGGACGGCACGCAGGAAATCACCCTCAAATCCACCGCTTGGGTGAAACTTTACGATGACTTTGATGAGCAATAGCTACATCGTTATTTATAATTTAATCGAATGGAGTGATTCCCGACATGCATAACCCCGAATTTTTCACCGTGCTACGCATGCTGGCCAAAGACAAAGGCGTAGAACTTGAGGCATTGTGTGATGGCATTCAGCGCGCGATTGTAACGGCCATCAAAAGCGATTACAACAACAAAGATATCGCCTACTGCGAAATTTTGCCTGACACTGAAGAAATGAAAGTGTTTGTGCGCAAGCAGGTGGTGAGCGAAATTTTAGACCCCGACACCGACCTGTTGCCCGAACAGGCCGCGCAATATAAACTTGGCGCACAGCCTGGCGACATCGTAGAAATCCAGCTGGATACTAAGGCTGTTAGCCGAATTGCTGCCGAAAAAGGCAAACATGTGTTGCGTCAGGGTATCCGTGAAGCTGAGCATGGCCGCCTACGTGAAGAATTCCAAAGCCGCGAGCAAGAAATCGTGACAGTGAAAGTGCAACGCGTAGAACCCAATGGCGACATGATTGTGGAAATCGGCCGCGTAACGGAAATTCTGCCGGTGGGCGAACAAGTGCCCGGCGAAAGCTTCCAAGTTGGCGATTTGATTAAAGTTTATGTAGTGGATATCAGCGGGCTTGACCGCCGCCATCCGCACGCCACGCTGTCACGTTCGCATGCAGGTTTGGTTAAACGCCTGTTTGAGTTGGAAATTCCCGAAGTGAAAGATGGCCTAGTTGAGGTGCGCGCCGTTGCCCGCGAAGCCGGCAGCCGCAGCAAAGTGGCCGTGTGGAGCCGTGACCCCGACATCGACCCCGTAGGCACCTGCATCGGCAGCCGCGGCGCGCGCATTGAGCGCATTGTGGATATGCTAGGCGGCGAGAAGATTGACGTTGTGCGCTATAGCGATGACGTAGCCGAGTTTGTGGCCGCAGCCCTTGCCCCCGCCGAAGTGCTGCACGTGAAAGTTGTGGATAACGATGAGCATATCTGTCACATCACTGTGCCCGAAAGTAAGCTGAGCTTGGCCATTGGCAACAAAGGGCAAAATGCTCGCTTGGCCGCCAAGCTCACCACGTGGAAGATTGACATTAAATCTGATGCTGTAAGCGATGACGACGCTATTTCGATAGAGGAATAACCCATGTCCAACGCTCCCCTCACCCGCCGTTGCTGCGGATGCTACCAAATGAAACCCAAGCGCGAGTTGATTCGCGTGGTGCGCAGCCCCGAGGGCGTGTTTTCGTTTGACCGCACAGGCAAGGCAAACGGCCGCGGTGCATATCTATGTT
>Ga0131853_10014849_pt1 | contig 14257 bp, 5 predicted proteins | sample TergutLab28metaG_FD_92764 | JGI IMG/M metagenome (GOLD analysis project Ga0131853, IMG submission 92764) | Labiotermes labralis P1 segment gut microbial communities from Petit-Saut dam, French Guiana - Lab288 P1 (version 2) (version 2) | ecosystem: Host-associated > Arthropoda: Insects >... | reverse complement strand
CATCCAGCGATGACACCTCAGTCGTGAAGGTTGGAGGTCCAACGTCTTTTTAGCCTTCTATTTCTCATTGGTTGTGTTAGTGTTGTCACTAGTGGGTTGGGATGGGATACTAGTTTGTTGAGGTGTTTGTCAATTCTTTCCTTGATGACCTCAGTTTTTAAGTTGATATTGGTACATTGGTTACAATTCTGTACTCAATCTCTTTAAATATCCCGTGATAAACCTACTGGTGAAACACGGGTTGTGTAAACCATCTCTAAATAAATAAAAAAAGAGTTAACATTTATTTCTTACTTGAAATATGCAAGCTTTTGAACTGTAATTAAGGAGCGACTGTAGAATCTCCAATTAATGTTTATGATAGCTTCTTGATATTATGTGTGGTAGCAATACCAGATCTTCCGAAAAATTATATAAGAAAAGGAAGAAACAATCAGCAGGTTTACTAGTTGTGAAAAGTGCATAAAGTATTCAGCCGGAAAACCTATACGTAAAAGACCATTCCAGAGATACCAGACGCAGAGAAAAGAATAATATTATTATTGCTCTTGTAGAAATAAGATAAGATATATTGATTTTACCGGAAAGGGGGTAAATAATGGCAAAGTTTTTAAATTTCCATGAAGAAGAAAAGGGTTATTAGCCTTTTTAAAGTCACACTGTCACATGACTTAACAGGTAAAATTTTTTGGCTGAAGGTGGATCAGCAAATGTTGTAGTTTCGATAAGTTCCTTCCAAAATTTAGTTTTTATGACGACAACTAACGCGCCGCCGCTTTTCTCTGTGGCAATAATTTTAATAAATTTGACTCAAGAACATAGAGAAATTTTCTGTTGCTAATTTCCATGTGTCAGTACTTGAGAAAATAACGACAGTGGGTTCCATTCTGTGTTGTACTTGGTGCACTCTGAGATGGTAACCTATATAGGGGTAAGGTATGAGAGAATAGTGTCATTAATTTTTCCTTTTGATACTCGTATTCTTCAGGTTTAAGCACCTGAATATAGTACAGTTTAAAAGTTCAAATAAATGTGACTGTTGTTTTGAACTGTGTCTTCACCTCGAGCTAATAACCCACTCCATCCCCACCAGAAGACGGATAATAAATCATTAACGAAAATTGATGTATTCTCTGAGGTAGAAAATTGACAAAATCTAAATTTTCATTCATTGCTCTTAAAATTATTGCATTTTCAGAATTATTTATAGTTTTATGCTCTTAACACTATACCATTACCAGAATTTGTAATAATTTAACGCTCTTAACACTATTCCATTATAAGAATTATTTATAGCTTTATGCTCTTAACACTATTCCATTATCAGAATTATTTATAATTTTACCGAAGTATTCTGTCCAGAAATAACTAATATCCAAATTTTCAAAAGTAATTTATTCTTCGTGCATTTTATTTATATTTTCATTTTTTTTTTGTATTTAGACAGGCCCAAATGCTCCTGCTTCTCTGATAATCTACAGTTTCAAAAATGTTCTCAGTTTAAGCTAAGCAATACAACTTCAAATCTAGTACGTGCATCTTGCCTTATTGGAAATGCTACTCCACAGATACAATACCGCCTTATCTTATTGACTCAGAGATATTGTTTGAAGGCTGCAACCTACGAAGAAGTGATTGTATTTTTATTCTGTGACTCCGTAGAATAAGGTCCTTTTTGAGAAACTGACAGCGGCTCAACTTTTTCTAAGATTCCTTTAATATTATGGAACACGAAGTTTTATGTCTGTCAGACGTTGATAATAAAATATAAAGAAGAGAGAATTTGTTTTGGGATTTTGTGTAGTGTAGTTCGGATTATCCACTGTCAAATTTACTATTTAAGAATTTTGTCCAAAATCTCTTTTAACCTTTTGACGCCTTTTGTCAACTATAGTGGTCGTACCGCACCGCTAACTTCTAAAGTTGCATTTTATATATTTATTCAACAAATATAGGTACTGAATATTTTAAACATGGTATATAATCTCCGTTTTTTCTCTTCAAAATGCAGTTTGTTTCGTAATTCTAACATATTTGTTTCCTGTATTATTCACATTTTATATACAGGATGTGCTAAAAATTAAAAAAATAATTCCGGCGCCAAAAGGTTAAATAAATAGAATCGAAGTGAATGGCAGAACGGGCTGTTAACTGGTCACTTAATGACACTGAGTAGCAGTCTAGTTTATGTGAATTCGAGCAATATATGAAGGTGGTCTGGAACCGTCGTAGAGTGCGAATGGTGACCAACTCATGTTCTACATGCAAGTATTTAATCGCTGAGTCTTACACTTATAAAGGAACTACAGAAATCTGTAAACAAAATCTGCCGTATTAAAATATCGATTCCCCTTAAAATACAAAACTTAGAGAATCGTATCTACAAGATGTTTTACGATTTTCACTTAATGACCGCTTGTAATGGGTTATCTCGTAATTTTTATTTTATTTATAACATTTACTGCAAAATTAACTGATTACGTACCATTTGATTCCACTAGCCCTAACATTTCTAATATTTTTATTTCTTATTTTGTGAAATACTTTCACAATTAAAATTTTCAACTGGTTTTGGGTCTAGGTTTACAAGCCACTTATACAATATTCGTCGATATTGAGTTTCATACAACACTCGTGATTCTCCTCTGTGTCTGAAACAATATCTCAAATGAGTCATGTAAAATAACTGGGGTCAATCCGACCGCAACGTTTAGCAATGTATATCAGATAATGTTTTACACATTTACTCCATAACAATACATGATGATCGGATTTATAGCTCCAGTCATTATAAAACTGGGACTGTTTAGAGCAGAACGGCAAGCTTCACGTTCCAGTTACTTTAACCCCGCAGAAATAAGTCTCCGAAACACATTAAGCTGAATTTTGCATAGAACTTAGAGAAGTTTGGAATTTTTTTAAAAGAGAAAAATTACTTTACGCTTTCAAGAATTGCCCTACCATTCCTCTTTTTTTTCGGTCCGTAATTTGGTTAAAATTCCAACACCTGTACACAAGTTTCCAAAGTATATCGACAACATTAAATTATTTTTTTAATGCTGGTGGAATTCTATTTATTTACGTCATGGTAAATACTTGTAACGAATGTCAAATATTGAACAGCTGTCGTTCTTCTAAAGAGATCGTCAAACTGAAATTCCATACTAAAATCTTACAATTAGGTGTTAAAAGTCCCTTCCTGAATCCGACTGAACATGATACCCACGCTACTAACTATAGTCTAGAGTCCTACGTCGTGGGAGCATTTCAAAGTGGTAACGATTTGAATTCGTGTTCACTCATGAGAAGATTTTTCACCAACTAATGATGTTACACAGGGCGTATATTATGGCAGCTTTGTATAGAAAACCACCTCATATTTTTGTAGCTAGAATCTATCCGAATGCAACATAAAAAAGATTTCACAATATATTTCCAGTCTTTCTTCTTGTGTATATTTCATTCCAGATTTTGTTGCCTCACTGCTCATGCCAACTGTTATCAGGTTGAAGACAAACATCATCAAGACAACCGAAGAATAAAACTAATTTTTTTATTTTAGTCTCTACAAATTTTAAAGGGGGACCGCGGTAGCACAGTGGTTAAGGTGCTGTGCTACAAATCGGAAGGTCGCTGGTTCGATCCCAGCTGGTGTCAGTGGATTTTTCTTAGACATAAAATCCTTCCGATCGCACTATGGCCCTGGGGTTGACTCAGCCTCTAACAGAAATGAGTACCAGGAGTATTTCCTGGGGGTAAAGGCGGCCGGTGCGTAAGGGTGACAACCTTACCACCATTCTGTGCCGTTGTCACGAAATCTGGGAAACTTAATTTCCTGGAACTCTCTGGGCCCCTCCGGTATTGTAACGGGACTGCTTTACCTTTTTTACAAATTTTAAATCTGGTCTGCCACTACCAAAGATTAAAAAACAACGGTTGCCCAGAAGTAAGAGCTGAGGAAAGGTCTTGGAAGTTTGTGACAACACAGTCCTCGACTGGCTAGGTTAGATACCAAGTCTGTAAATTTAGTTAGGGATAAAGAAGGGCTTTAGTGGTCAATGAGGATCTGATTACCTCTCACTACCATCCATTTCAAAAGGAAGTGACCGGCTCTTGACAAACCAAGTCGAAGACAAGATTTTGAAGTGGGGAACCAAATTTACGAGTACGATATTTACAAATTAGACATTGACCAACCGTAAGCCATTAAGTAGGACTTGTAGAACATTTTCCAACTATTGTACTGACTATTTTTATTGTTACACCGCGCATGTTGTCGAGTTACTCAATTATTACACCAACCACTGCACATATATAGTATGCAGTATCACGCAACGAAGCACAGAATGCACATCCGTAGCAGGGCACTCTTCGCAACATAACATTACACAACACGGCATGCTGCCACAACACCCAACTTGTACTACGAAATTAATCTGTGATTATTTCTAGTGTAACCTTAGCAATGAATATATAGCTCCTTGATGATGGTCTTAGGACCGAAACATGTCGGAGCGTTTTTAATTTTTTAAAGTTTAAATTTTATAAATTTTAAATATATACAGTGTTTGGTGTAATAATTGAGTAAACTTTTAGTTACATATTTCAGCTCCAATATTTCATCAATAAGATTGTTCACAACTCAATAAACTCGAAGGTACGTGACGTTAGTATAGATAACAGTCTACACAGCGATGCAAAACGTTTTTCCTCCGAAGGTAAATAAGTAATCAGTGGGAGGGTTTTCACACAATAGTACCACTGAGAATTGCATAAATTTTGCCGATCTTCATTTCGGAAGCAGCTAATTAAATTTATTTAGAATCGTTAAATTCTTAGTATGAATTTTTACAACGAGGTCTGAAGGTACACGTATAAAATCGTTCTGAATTTGCTATGCGAAATATAATGCGAGTGTCAATTAAATAAGCCATTTTATGAATTTCGTATTTGTGAGATTTAAAGCTGCAAGAATCGCTCCATAATACCACGCAAATAAAAGATTTTTATTACATGGATCAAGAAGGGTCACAGTAAGGAATCACCAAATCACTTGTTTGTGCTGTTATTGATCCCAAATCCGATAAACGCACAAGAATCCCAAACTTTTCGACCAAGCTAAAAGTGGCAAAACTGAGTTCTGGCAGGAAGAAAATCATTTAAAATTTAAAAATGCAGAGTAAAGAAAGAATATCTTACCGACAACTTAAAAAGTATTAATTTTTGGGACTGTTTTTTTAATTAAATGTTTAAATGCCGGGTTAAGTCCCAACTTTTAAATCTCAAATCACCTTATTTCTCAGTAAGGGTAATTAAATTTTGCGCATGCTTTTCAAAAAAACTCTGAATACTTCTATAACTCGCCGGGACAAATTTGTGAAATAAATGACACTCTGTAGCAAATGAAACAGACGTTGGTCAGTATGTCTTAAAAAGCCTTAAATATCCTTACTGTGTAATGCAGAAGATAAGTTTCCAAAAAAATTGTAAATATTCATTCTCTTTTCCTTATATTTTGTTGAAGCTCCAAGTGTTTGTAAGGATAATGGATGGAAAGATGTTCCAGAAGTCGTCATTCGTGTGGCAGACCTCGAACAGTTTCGGACCACGCAAAATACGACATCACACTTGACATTTGACCTCATATACCGCATCACACTCCTTGCTCAACACAAGCGACATTGCCGCTTAAGTTCTGGGACCGGGCATCGTTCGCTGCGCCCAGCCATTTCTGTTTGAAAATTTCCCTCTCCTTGATTTTCACAACGACATCGGAAGGTTTGTAAAATTTTGAAAGATTTCCTTAAAATTTCAAATAAGTCTCGTATTTTCCATTGTCATGTCTTGCATTCATCCTGTAATCTCGGTTCTTACTGTTGCCCTTAAAATACGGAAAAGGAAGTATGTGTTAACCTTTTGACGCCTAATGTCAACTATATTGGTCGTACCGCACCGCTAACCTCTAAAATTGCTTTTTATATATTTATTCAACAAATATAGGTACTGAATATGTTAAACATGGTATATACCCTCCTTTTTTTCTGTTCAAAATGCAGTTTGTTTCATAATTCTAACGTATTTGTTTCCTGTATTATTCACATTTTATATACAGAGTGTGCTAAAATTAAAAAATAATTCCGGCGCCAAAAGGTTAATAAATAAAATAATTAAAAAACTATAAGGCAAACTAAACAGATTGAGTTTAAAACGCTACATAAATAGCATGATGTCTTGAAGACATTGTGAAGGAAGTTCAAATCTTCTGCTAACTTATATACGTAAATTAGTACACAACAACGAGAAGAAATAAAACATGTATTAATAACTTGCATTACACTTCAGTGTTGCCAGCTTCTTCTAATACCCACTCAATGTAATGCATACGGGATCCCTAATGCAATAGTTATATATATATATATATAGTACTGTAAAGGATAATGTATTTAATGATTCTTAAATATTCAGCCTTATGATGACTCTCCTGAGTCGAAACATATTGCGGTAACACATTAATTTGTAATGTTGTTGTGTTGACTGAACATATATTGTAAGTCTACAATAAATAAGTTAAAGAGATTGGGTTTAAAACGCTACATACAAAGCGTGATGTCTTGAAGACATTGTGAAGGAAGTTCAAATCTTCTGTTAACTTATATATATCTAAATTAGTACACAACAACAAGAAGATATAAAACATCTTTATACCGACAAAAAAAAAAACAGAAAATTAATTTAGCCTTGAAGGTTCCAATCAGTGTTGCGGTCAGTGTGTTGTTGTTTTGGAGATGTTACGTAGTTTGATTGCACTTCTGTTGTTCTTGGTGTTAGTGAAGGATGTTTCTGAGGAAACTCGTGACGCCGACGGTATTTATGTGATGTTTTAGAATCAGAGGTGGGGGAAGGGTACGAAGGGTACAAACTTTAATTCTTAAAAGGTATATCAGTGATAATTTGCACTGAAATAAATTTTTTACACGTTATGGTTTCCTGCACCGTCAAGACTGTCTGTAGAGACGATTGAGTTAAAAGGGGTGCAGGACAGTGAAGTTTCTTTTTAACATTTCCGGGTGGATCTGAATTTTTTGCAAGTCTTTACTACACTTAGAGAGCAGGTAGACTGATGGCACTCAAATATTTCTTTCGGCGCTCTCCTCTTTTCCAAACACCAAGTCATTTCTGTAAAAACGATTATAAAACTTCTCCCTTAAATCCAACGTATGTAAATCTATTTATAAATGCTGTTTACTTCACTCGTATTTTACACTACTATAATTCCGTATTCCCATTTAAGCTTCCGCTCCTTCACCCAAAAACTAATTTGCAAAGTTTGATTTGCACAACAGACACGAGAATTTGCACAAATCTCTTCTGTGACTGACGTCATATATATCCAAGAACTTTTCCCCTTACAGTTTTCTCCCCTTTTTCTTCATCCCGTTTTTTTGTAGACCAAGAGGCTGGACGAATTTCTCAACCTTTTAAGTTCTCTTACTATTTATCTCGTCAACGTGGATTTCCTCTCTCTCTATCTTGGAATATTTACAGCCTGGTTGACCCAGAATCAAATGCGTACCAAATCACGCATCTTTTGTTGAATTTCTAGATTTCTGTTCCAAATTTATCCGAACCACAAAATATTATAAGCGCCAAAATTCGTAAATATTGTGTAGAAGTTACATTCTACCCTTTGTGTCATAAAACACTACATGACTTCGCATATAATATTCAAGAAAGATTGTAGTAAAGTGCATTGCGCTTTCAAACAGAATAACAAAGTAAAAAGGAGAAAATGGAAATAATATTCTTAACAGATTTTATTAATTATAACTGAAGAAAAAAACCAACTAGATGCCATTTGTTATTTTATTGTACTTCTTATAGGTTCAACATGTTTCGGTCACTGCTATACCCATCATCAGTAGCTCGCGACTATAATGTTGATTTCCACATTGGTCGTATCGTTCTGTACAGATGGAGGGGGCAGCGTTGATGTAAAATTATGGTTCTTAGTGGTGTGTGTTCGGTGTGATGTTCTTTGTCACTTTGTTGTAGCAGGTAACGTGTTTCTGTTAACATTAACATTTGTGATCCTTTATGTGTGGTGATTGTAGTGTTCTGTTGTGTGTAGTGTGTTTCATAAGGTTCGTCATCCCCGTTGTGTTCTTAAATAAACTAGACTGGAGTTTATGTACTTGTCTAACACAACTATATGATTTTAGAGAAATGTATAGAATTTATTACATAAAGAAAAACTACATGTTTCGGCACTTTACATTGGCCATCATCAGGTTGAGAAATGAAAAAACTTAGTAAGCAGCTATACTTGACTTATGTGGGTTGTATACAACCCACATAAGTCAATTATAGCTGAAGATGGCCAATGTAAAGTGCCGAAACATGTAGTTGTTCTTTATGTAATAAATTCTATACATTTCTCTACAATCATATAGTTGTGTTAGACAAGTATATACACTCCAATCTAGTGCAGTGTGTTTCTTTAGTGGATTGGTAATTCGATGTGTTGTTAGTGTTCATTAGTGTTGTGAATCTGAACTTGTACATTCCTTGGTTTGCTTTGTGTTGGAGGTAAGGTGCAGTTAATTATACTAAGGGCCAGCAATCAAGCAGCAGGTAGAAACAGCGCTTATGACAATATTTTACATCTAAAACTTCAATTCGGAAACCAGGACTTTTTATTTCCGAAATATCTGCTAGTTTTCTTTTCGCCTTGAGTTCTCAACCGACCACACTCAAGAAGAAAACCTGGTTCTCAAGCAGCTCTTTTGCACGTCTTTTCTTCTTTTCCTCCAACAAGTCATCTGTTTTAGTCACGAACAAGATTAATAACACAAGAGGAAGATATTAAGCAAAAACTATATATATATATATATTAGGAAGAGGAGGAAATAAATTTGTAAGAAACACGTTTCTTTATTTCGTTAACTCTTAAGTTTCATTTGTTTTGCCATTATCTCACAAGTGTCGGCTAGAAAAACTTGGGAGAAGAATTACTGTTATGAGTAGACACATCACATTGCAAGAAGAGATAAAATGAGAGGAAGAGATGCTGTTGTCGTCCCAGTTAAATTCTGGAGGCAGCTTCGTGATTATTACAATGTAGAGAGTTAATATAGAGTGAGATGACAGATGTCACTGGTTTTGATATGTACGTATGATTCAGGAATACTGACAATAAAAATTGGTGGAGAAACACTAACAGGGATATAAAATTGTTACATTACGCACTCAGCTATTCATTAAATTTCCTTTCTCGTAAGACATGTGAAATTCCTCAGAGAGCTCGAAAGGAACTGCCACAATTACCTATATTTTGGGTAATGCATAATGATGAATAATTACTTTGATTATTTCAAGAAACCCGTCAAATTTCGAGGCCCTTTCTACCAACTCATAATTCAAAACTTCTGGATGGTTTGGTAAGGAAATACGTTCTACCCCCAAACAACATACGGCAGGACCACTGCTTATGTACTTCCTACGACTGCCTACTCAGTTTACTTAGATTTGTCCCAGTCTATAGCATTAAGACAAGTGAGAGTGGAGGTATAGCTCCACTGATTCTTAACCTCAGCCCCCTGGCCGTTTTACTCAGGTTACAGTCCAAACATGGAAATTGTCCTACGACTGCCTACTCAGTTACTTAGATTTGTCCCAGTCTATACCATTAAGACAAGTGAGAGTGGAGGTATAGCTCCACTGATTCTTAACCTCAGCCCCCTGGCCGCTTTACTCAGGTTACAGTCCATACATGGAAGGTATCATGGTCCCCATCATGAGTACGCAGCATGCTACGGTGAATAAAATCCTTTTGTAATGTTAATTTTCTGTTTATATATACATACACACACACACACACACTGAAGATTTGTGTGACTTGAAAATTTTCGCATCCTACCCAAGTAGGCTGTGACGTCATACCGTCTTACTGTCAACGGTAAAGTCACGTAATGTGGAAGTCAAAATATAAACCCTCTTCCATATATATTTGATTCACCTTTTGTGACAAGAAGCGACAACGGGAAATGGGATTACCACAAATATGTGATCGAGAAATCAAGTCTTCTGGGATGTGGCTCTGTCGTTTCGAGAGATCGTGCTCACTTGATCTTTACGGGTCAAGAAGTCGGAGAATAATTACTATTTCACCCTTGAAGATGAGAGTAATTTCGAAACTTCGGGCACCTCTTACCCACGGACATTGCGACACATCACAGGAGACCCCAAAATGCCAATAATTACAGGAAAGAGAGCAACAGATATGTACTGGTATAAATTAGCAAGTGTTATATATGGAACTCATTACTTCTAGGCACTTAAAGTTAACGATATTTAGCTGCTGATGTTGCACTTATATTACTTGTTTGGTTGATTTCCCAAACTCATTCAAGTCAATTTGCTAGTAAATTGTTATTATAAATATTATTTTCCGTGAGGTGTCATCACGTATTGCTTAAATCTATCCGTCAAACTACATGGCGTCGCAAGCCACCACAAAATAATCAGTTGTTTACGACTTCAAACCTTGCAAATTTCCAAAACCTCCAAACAACAAGCGGAATTTTTAAATAAAACTAAAAGCTTCAGCAGGAATGTGCTTTTTTTGACTAATAGTCAAAATACATTAAAAAACACCCGACCTCTACCAATAGAGACGACTTCAAGAAATTCTTGCCCTCATTCACGGTGTGCATACAGCTGAAACCTAAACGTGAAATGCTAAACCAAGCAGAAGAGAGCGAAATGTTTGTAAAAGCGCTCCAAATTATTCACCGAAGACAAACCCAAGATTTGTATCAGAAGCATCTCGAACTGTGACAATATCGAAAAGAGTGATATTGATCCGTTTGGAATTAATATCTTATTTGAAGATGTAGAATCTGAGATGACGAAGTAATCATTGGAGCATTTGCTACAGGAGTATGGAACAAGGGAGTCCCAGATGATCCAGTAAATCTTGACGCTGAAACGCAACTGATGAAAGTCACTTCGATTTCAACTCCATTCACTACACAATATTAACTGACAGTACGAGAGCGAACGAAGTATCTGAATTGTGAAGATATTATGTTGAAGTGACAATTTCTGTCTAAATTAACTTAGAGTCGCGTTTGCAAAGAGCAGTCTACATGTTTCAATTCAAATTTAGGAGAGCGAGATAAAATAAACTACATTGTGGAGGGAGTTATGTGAAAAATTAATTGGGATAACAGTACAATCAAATTATTAAAAAAATTATTTGGGAAAACATTAAAATCAAATTATTAAAAAAATTATTTGGGATAACAGTAAAATCAAATTATTAAAAAAAATTGTTTGGGATAACTGTACAATCAAATTATTAAAAAAATTATTTGGGATAACAGTACAATCAAATTATTAAAAAAAAATTGTTTGGAATAACAGTACAATCAAATTATTAAAAAAATTATTTGGGATAACAGTACAATCAAATTATTAAAAAAATTATTTGGGATAACCGTACAATCAAATTATTAAAAAAAATTATTTGGGATAACAGTACAATCAAATTATTAAAAAATTTATTTGGGATAACAGTACAATCAAATTATTAAAAAAAATTATTTGGGATAACAGTACAACCAAATTATTTAAAAAAAATGTTTGGGATAACAGTACAATCAAATTATTTAAAAATTTATTTGGGATAACAGTACAATCAAATTATTAAAAAAATTGTTTAGGATAACAGTACAATCAAATTATTAAAAAAAAATTGTTTGGGATAACAGTACAATCAAATTATTTAAAAATTTATTTGGGATAACAGTAAAATCAAATTATTAAAAAAAATTATTTGGGATAACAGTAAAATCAAATTATTAAAAAAAATTATTGCTCAACAATCTGAAGTAGATGCATCGTAAGCTTACTCTTTTGACCGATTCTGTCATTGGCAGCGGTCTGCTGACAGTAAAGAGAGGAAGATGAATTTACTGTGCGTTGGATTGTTAACGGTAATGTTTACAGAAATCGTCTGCTGTTATTACTTGGGGTGGAGATTTGTAGGTTTATAATGAACTGAGCAATATACTTGTAATTTTAAATGATAGTCAGATGAAGTAAATGATTTGTTTAGTATTTCATTCTTAATTATGACACCAAAAACGAAGAATATTTTTATTAAATATTACACCGAACCAACAACTGGGTAGGCACTAAAACATTATGCGTTTTAATTCATTACTCAGTTAACTCCAGCTTGTTTAGCGGTTGTCATGTTCGTTTCATGCACGAAGAAAACCACTCTAAATATCAGACAGAAAACTGAATAAAGTTACATGTATTTAGGACTGTCTTAACGTACTTAAATAAATTACCGGTATATTTAATTTCAAAATTATATCACGAAATCCCCCTCCGTAATCATGCAAGTACTAAATATATTTTACCCCGATTAACAGGTTATGGATTTCATATACGTTAATGTTCAGTACCAAAGACAATTATGCCTTATATTCTGCCTTTGAGTCGAGGAGCCACTTAAGACTTCGTCGTCTTATAACAAATAAATAGGGGAATTGGTGGAAAGTTAAGTCTTAATCTGGCACGAACGTAAATTTATTTGAGGTTTGTTTGACCGTGCATCTTCCTCATGAAATAATGTGAAATGCCAACTTGATGCTAAAAGGTAATTTTATTGAAGTATTCTTAGCTCGACGTGTTTCGGGTACATACGCCCATCATCAGGAGCGTTAGATGTTGAGTTTCAGCATATGGTTGTCTGCACCGAATTTGTAGATGAGTGGTGGTCCTGACATTCGCTGCGTAGGTCGTGTGTACGGTGCGGATGGTGACGTGCGACTCGCACGGCACCATCAGTACCGTACACACGACCTAAGCAGCGACTCTCAAGACCACCACCCAACCACAAACTCGGTGCAGAAAACCGTATGCTGCAACTCAACATCTAATGCTCCTGATGATGAGCGTATGTATCCGAAACATGTCGAGCTAAGAATACATCAATAAAATTACCTTGTTGCATCAAGTTGGTATTTCGTATTATTTCATAAATTTATTTCATTGAAATATATGTGGATCAAACACATGAGCAGTAGGAAGGCCTGTATCAAATAAGACGGAATGTAAACAGAAATGAGAAACGAGTACTTTAAAACGGGCGAGAACTTTAATAATACTGCACTTTCCTGATGCTTTCAGAATGAATAGTACCAACATGTCTTTTGCTCCAAAGTCTTGCACATTCACATCTGTCCTATTCCTGTCAGGGATAATCTACTTAGCGGCGCACTGTACATAATCTTTCATTTTTACACATAACATTTGCAAAGAAATACGCAGGCAACACGGTTCCTAACGTTCGTCTAAATTCCGAATGGCTTTTGTCGGTGGATAACATAAATAAAGCACGGAACACAGAATACGAAATATGTATAAATATATTTACCATCCGAATATCAACGTATAAGACATAGGTAAAAAAATCAGTCTCTACATAATGTGCATTAATTTGTGAATAAACAATATTTATACTTTAATAACAAAACATTATCCAACTTAAGTAGGAAAGCTGTTAAATATATACAAAATTTTGTAATTTAGTTTCAGCTTACAACATTTGCTTAATATTAGAAGAAATTTTGATATATCACAGGCTAAAATCCACTCATATTTTACCATTTTAATGTATTTATTTCACTTTGTAAGCCTTTTGTGATCCCATATTACGTGAATTCAATTTGAACTCCATGCAACTTATTATCAATTTTGTAAATATTACCTGATGATTATCAACAGACCGAAACATGTTTTCAAGATAAAAATGAAATAAAATATATCGTTGTGTTTGACTGAAACCAGAAACTACTTTGTTGCCTTGTAGTTTAATAAACACAATAAGATGTCATCTACAAACATGATTAATATTCACACAGAGTCATTGACAATTTATGCATATATTGTATATAAAATTTACTGGGGGCTTGGGAAAAGCTAGACTCAATAGAGGTCGGCTTAACTCCACTCTAATGGAAGAAATCACTACACTGAAAACTTGAGTGTTCGTACTGTATACGTATTACCTGGCTTGATGCCTAATTACAAGAATATCATCATCATCATCATCATCATAATGTTCCTGAAGGGTTAGGTGTGTTTCCTGTTCCTTGATCCTCAAGATGAAGTTGGTCCCTCCATCTCTTCCTCGGTCGTCCTATGTTCTTTCGTCCTTTTGGTTTATATTGTAGTGCTTGTT